>Ga0233428_1000192_pt1 | contig 97184 bp, 90 predicted proteins | sample SI_118_April2016_4_FD_179890 | JGI IMG/M metagenome (GOLD analysis project Ga0233428, IMG submission 179890) | Seawater microbial communities from Saanich Inlet, British Columbia, Canada - SI_118_April2016_120_MG | ecosystem: Environmental > Aquatic > Marine > Inlet | place: Canada: British... | reverse complement strand
TGAGGGTTGCCATAATATTTTTAAATCTGGATCGTTTTGGTCTATGGGCACGTTTACCTACCTGGTCATCTAAATTTCCGCCAATTATATCTCATATAACCGCTGACACCATCCTTAGATATATTCCGGGATAAGCTCCGGGATAAGTTCCGGCAAGTTGCTGGTTTTTAGCGGGCGTGTAGCGTAAACCAGAATAATGCCTCAATTAGAAATTATAAAAGAAAAATGGCTCACCCTACCCGGCACCATGCGCGGGGCGATCTGGATGTTGGCGTCAGGCGTGCTGTTTTCCGGCCTCGGCATGTCCATCCGGATGGCATCACGCGAAATTCCAACTTTCGAAGTGGTGTTTTTTAGGAATTTTATCAACCTGGTCATCATGCTGCCCTGGCTGTTCAAAATTGGCCTGGCCGGTTTAAGGACCGAGAGACTGGGTCTTCATTTTGTGCGCTCGACGAATGGTTTAATTTCGATGTTTTTTTGGTTCGCCGGATTTGCCGTGTTGCCTTTGGCAGAAGCCACCTCACTCGGCTTCACGGCGCCGCTTTTTGCCACTTTGGGCGCCGCGCTGATTTTGGGAGAGGTGGTTCGGCTCAGACGCTGGATTGCCTTATTGATCGGCTTTATCGGTACGCTCATTATTTTGCGTCCAGGTCTGCAAATCATCACCCCAGAATCGCTTTATATTCTTACCGGTGCTGTGTTTGTTGCAAGCACTATTTTAATGTTGAAGGTATTAAGCCGCACCGAATCGCCGACCACTATGGTGCTGTTTATGGCTCTGTTCTTAACGCCCTTGTCGTTCATCCCCGCACTTTTTGTCTGGGTGTGGCCGAGCCCCGAAGCCTGGTTTTGGCTGATCTGTGTCGGCGCCGCAGCGACCGGTGGACATTTATTGTTCAACCGCGCCTTCGCCGTAACGGATGTGACAGCTGTCTTGCCTTTCGATTACTGCCGCTTGATCTTCATGGCGATTATCAGCATCTATGTTTTCAATGAAGTGCCGGACATCTGGACCTGGATCGGCGGATCGGTGATTTTCGGCTCGACCGTCTATATTGCGCACCGGGAGGCAAAGAGTAGTCGCGATGCAGAAAAAGTCGCGACCACCAAATCCTCCGCCGAAGAAATGAGATGATACCATAATATGCTAAAGCGTTTTAAAACCTGGTTTCAAAAACTGCCGGTAAACATCCGGGGCGGGTTGTGGATGATATTTGCCGGTGTGTTTTTCACCTTTTTGGGGGTCATGATTCGCATGGCCAATAAAGAGGTTCATGTTCTGGAGATCGTATTTTTTCGCTACTTCATCAGCTTGCTCATCATGGCACCCTGGATGATGCGGCTCGGCTTAAACGGGCTCAAAGGTAAAAACATAAAACTGCTCTTTGCCCGTAGTGTGTCGAGCTATATGGGAGCGATGCTGTGGTTTGCCTCAATCATCTATTTGCCCTTGGCTGAAGCAACTGCGCTCGGCTATACAACGCCGCTGTTTGCCACTTTGGGGGCCGTTTTGTTTCTCGACGAGGTTGTGCGCAAACGCCGCTGGTGGGCTTTGTTTGCAGGCTTTGCTGGCACCATGATCATTCTCCGACCCGGCTTTGAGGCGATCACGCTGCCGGCGCTCTATGCCATCGGTGGAGCCATTTTTATTGCCACTTCAGCGCTTTTGGTAAAAGTTCTGAACCGCACCGACTCGCCCGATACGATCGTGCTTTATATGGCGGTGTTTTCGACGCCACTTTCCTTGGTGGCCGCGCTTTTCGTCTGGGTCACACCGTCTCTCGAGACGCTTTTTTGGCTGACTGGCATCGGCCTTTTCTCGACGCTGGCACATCTCGCTTACACGCGCTCTTTCGCCATTGCCGATGCCTCGGTGGTCTTGCCCTATGATTACATTCGCTTGTTGATGGTCGCTGCTGTCGGCTTCGGCATCTACGGTGAAGTACCAGATATCTGGACATGGGTCGGTGCTGGCGTCATTATTGGCTCAGCCTTTTACATTGCCAGACGCGAAGCAATCGCTGCCAAGAAAAAGCCAGGCCAGAAAACCGCCCCGTCTTCCCTACAGTAAGGCTTTTACACGTTGCCGCAAATTCGGCACGAGCTCGGCCTCAAACCAGGCATTTTTCTTAAGCCATCCTGTCGTCCGCCAGGAAGGATGCGGCGTCGGTATAAAATCAGGTCCAAACTCCGGCCACTGGCGCACCGTCTCAGTGAGCGTCTTTTTCTTCGTCGATTTGAGATAATAATTTTGCGCATACATCCCGACCAAAAGTGTCAACTTAATATTGGGCAAAGCAGCCAATAGAAGGTCATGCCAGGCCAGCGCACATTCCGGGCGCGGTGGTTTGTCACCTCCTTTTTCAAGCCGACCGGGATAACAAAAACCCATCGGCACAATGGCTATTTTCGCTGCGTCGTAAAAAACATCACGTTCTACCTGCATCCAATCTCGCAAGCGATCTCCCGATGGATCATTCCAAGGAATGCCCGTTTCATGAACTTTGGTGCCGGGCGCTTGACCAATGATGAGTATTTTTGCCGCTGGATTTACTTGCACGACCGGGCGTGGGCCAAGTGGCAAATTGTCAGCGCAAATATTACATTCTTGAACGTCTTTAAGTGTTTTGGCGAACGAGACCATTGGTCAATAATTCCTCTACATAAGACGGAATCAAATCGCTTGCCCGGCCGTAGCGAGCCTCGGCAAAAAACGTTGCGCCCTCGGAAGGCTCTAAATTCAGCTCAATGGTATGGGTATCAGCATTGCCGCCAGCAAGTTGAACAAAACCCGCTGCCGGATAGACATTGCCAGATGTGCCGATTGAGATAAACAAAGTACAGCGATCGAGTAGGCTGTGGATGCGCTCCATCTCCAACGGCATTTCGCCAAACCAGACAACGTGCGGGCGAAGTGTGTTGATCTCTCCACAATCCGGGCAGGCCTCGCCCTGGCCGAGATCTCCCCCGCAGATTGACACTTCCCCACAATCCCCGCAGCGCGCTTTTAATATTTCGCCGTGCATGTGGATCAGATTTTCAGAGCCTGCCGCCTCATGGAGGTTATCAATATTCTGCGTCACAATGGAGACGCTACCGCCGGTCACCGAGGGCCACTCTTTTTCCAGCAGGGCCAAAGCAGCATGGGCGGCATTGGGCTTAATGTCACCGTCGAAATGTCTCCGACGCCGCATATTGTAGAATTCCTGAACCCTCTCTGGGTCGCGGGCATAGGCTTCGGGCGTTGCAACATCTTCGATGCGGACTTTGGACCACAGTCCTCCCTTGTCGCGAAACGTATCGAGGCCGGATTCCTGGCTGATACCTGCACCGGTTAAAATAACAATGTTTTGTTTGCTCTCTTCCATATAGACTAAGGTCTAGAAGGAGGCGTTTTTGGTCAAGGTTCTTTTTATCTGCACCGGCAATATTTGTCGCTCACCGACCGCCGAGGGCGTGTTCCGTGCCTTGGTGCAGGAAAATCAACTAGAGCAGGAGATCGAGATCGATTCCGTTGGTACCGGATCCTGGCACGTCGGCAATCCGCCGGATCCGCGCTCCCAAGAGGCCGCGGCCAAACGCGGTTTTGATCTCTCTTATATGCGCGCCCGACTGATTGACAGCCAAGACATCTTAAATTCTGACTATTTGATTGCAATGGATGCCACCAATGTGGAGAGCCTCCATTTGATAGTGCCAGCGAAAATGCGAGGCAAGCTGTCGCGGTTTTTGGAATTCGTCCCCAAGCTCGGGCAGAAAGATGTCCCCGATCCCTATTATGATGGCGGAGCGGGCTTTGACCTGGTGCTCGATTTGATCGAAGAGGCCTCACAGGGGTTGTTGAGGCATATTCAAAAATCGGATCTTTGAGATGCCGCCCGATCTGAACGCGACAATCGCTGAACTTATCGGCCAGGAGCCGCTGGAAATAACGCCTTTGACCGGCGGCAGTGTTGCCGAGGTCTACAAGGTCACGTTCACAGATCGCCCGACATTGGTTGCTAAGCTCGGGGAGGGTCTCGAATTAGAGGCCCGGATGCTCGGCTATCTTGGCGAAAAGTCCAACCTACCGGTGCCAGAGGTCCTTCACACTTCAGACGAGCTGTTGCTGATGAGCTATATTTCTTCCCGCAGCAGTCTGTCTGCAGCCAGCCAGACCCACGCCGCTGATCTGCTGACGGAGCTTCACAGTATCACGGCCCCGCAATTTGGCTTCGCATGGGACAGCGTGATCGGCGGTCTGGCCCAACCCAATCCGACGACTGATAATTGGTGTGAATTCTTCCGAGATCATCGTCTGCTCTATATGGCCGGGCAAGCTCACCGCCAGGGACGGTTGCCGGACGCTGTGCTGGGCCGGATAGAAGAATTCTGTGGGCACCTCAGTGACTGGATTCCCGGCAGCGCCCAGCCATCGTTGATTCATGGTGATATGTGGGGCGGCAACATTCTTTGTCAGGGCGATAAAGTCGCAGGCTTTGTCGATCCGGCGATCTATTTTGCCGACGCTGAAATTGAGCTCGCTTTCTCAACCCTGTTTTCAACCTTCGGCGAGGCTTTTTTCGCGCGCTATCAGGAGCACCGCCCGATTGCGCCAGGGTTTTTTGAAGAGCGCCGCGATATCTATAATCTCTATCCGCTATTGGTTCATGTAAATTTATTTGGCGGCTCATACATCACCTCGGTCGAGACCACGCTAAAACGGTTTGGCTACTAGACGCTTGCTATTGAGCACTTGATCAGTAATCTGGCGGCGGCTTAAAACTTTCAGGTTAAATCTAAATGTCGGACACCGCCGCCCAATCTGTTGAGCAATCCTGGCTCGCTTATTTCCCAACAACTTTTTTTGGTGCCGTTATGGGCATTTCTGGCCTCGGCCTTGCGTGGCGGCAAGCTGAAGTAAGTCTGGGTTGGTCAGATTTACCGGGCGATGCGATTTTACTGATCGGGGCGGCGATCCTTATCCTCGCCACACCTCTTTATCTAATCAAGATCCTGCGCCTGCCAGAGGCCTTTCAACGCGATGTTGACCACCCGGTTAAAAGTGCTTTTTTATCTGCCTTTCCGGTTGGACTTAGCCTCCAAGTATCAGCTCTGGCACCCTTGCATATGGAAGCGGCGACCCTGCTCTGGCTTTTTGCCGCACCGGCCAGCCTGCTGGTTAATTTTTTCGTGTTTTCACGTTGGTATCTAATCGGCGAAGGGACGGCCCGGATAAATGCACTCTGGATGATCCCGGCAGCCGGTAGTTTTCTAATTGCACTCGCGGGCCAGCAAGTGGGTTTCAATGAGGCGGCCTGGTTTTTCTTTGCCATCGGCGTGGTCTTTGGCGGCAGTATACTCATCATCACTATCTACCGCTATATCTCAGAACCACGCCTGCCAGACCCGGTCGTGCCAACCTATTTTGTGCCCCTCGTGCCGCCCGGACTGATGTCGATCATTTACCCGATGATCACAAATTGGCAGCCCGGCGATGACATATCGAGCTTCGTCCGCATCACCTTTTATTTCTCGCTTTTCATCTTCTTGTTCAATCTGTCGATGATTAAGATTTTCTGGCGACTGAAATTCTCCATGGGCTGGTGGGCCTACACCTTCCCCTTGGATACGATCTCCATCGCACTGCTCGCTTACGGCACGGCGACTAAAAATGCATTCTTATTGCAATTTGGCGGCGGCGTCTTGGCGATTTCCACGATCCTAATTCTCTACATCCTGCTCCGCACCGTGGTTGAGATAACCCGCGGCACGGTGTTGGTGGCGGATTAAATCCGACGACGACCCAAAGCGGACATTTGCGGGTGAGTAGAGTTACCGACTCTTGCACCAGTGATCATTGCTGGTGACAAGCCGGTTTGGAATACGTGACCAAGGGTACGACCACCTTAAAAAAAAATAATTCCCTATCGCACTGCCGTCACGTCGATCTGAAAAAGAGCGCCGGGGCGCGTGATGGCAGGTAGCTGAACAAAAGTACTGACGGGTGGGTGAGTGACCAAATGAGGTGCATGCTTTTCATAATACTCAACCTCGACCTTGCGCATTGTTGGGTAGTCTTCGATATGGCGGAGCATCATCAGGGTCTTGACGATATTATCCATTGAACTTCCGGCCTCGGTTAATGTCTCGCGAACCTGATCAAGGGCAGCGATGATCTGACCTTCAACCGCCTCCGCCGGATCTCCACCATCACAGCCGGATAGAAACAGCAGATTGCCAGCCCCAACGCAGGCCGCTGCATTAGGCGTACCAGGGTAAAATTCAACTCGCCAATCTGGTGATGGAAGACCGCCAACGCCAATTGCCTCGACCTCTACCAAAAATTCCGGCCGCGGTAATTCATCGACGATAATAGCTGTGCTGGCAGGCATATTTCTGCCGATTTCCGGCACGTATTTCTCATAAAACGCGCGCTCCACCTCGCGATAGCGCTGCAACTCATTGAGGTCTTTGAGAAATACATTTGTTTTGACCACGCTGGCGAGAGAGCCGCCGGTCTCTTCCATGCCGATTTTAATTTTTTCCAGGACAATCTCACTTTGCTCGATGAAGTCCGAGGTTTCTATCTTGACCGTGTCATGATCCAATGCCTGGCAGCCTGACACGATCACCAGATTTCCCACCATTTGAGTACGGGCAAACTTCGCGTGCTCCTTCGGCACATGGGGATAGGCGAGTTCCTTACCACCCCAATATTCGGGATAATATTTGACGTTCCAATCAGGCGCATTGCGGTCGATCGCAGCAATAACTTCATATTCAACAAGATACTCGGGCCGTGCCAGCTCCGGCACGACCATCAAAGTTGCCGCCGGTGGTTTGCCGATTAGGTGCGGCGCATGTTTTTCGTAATATTCGGTCTCGGATTTACGCACGGCCTGATAGTCATCCAGGCTGCGTACCAGGAAAAAAGTTTTGACGATGTTTTCCATGGAACTACCGGCATCTTCCAAGGCCTTCCTGGCTTTATCAAGTGCCACAGTCACCTGATCGCCGGCATTGTCCGGGGCCGGTTGGCCGGAAAGCGTGTCCTGGCCGCCGCAGCCCGATACAAAAACGAGATTGCCGATGGCAATGCTTTGGGCGAATTTAGGATGTTCCTTTGGCACTTCCGGATAAGCCAGCCGTTTTCCTTCCCAGTAAGCCGGGTTATAGGTGATGTTCCAATCCATGTGTCCCCCTCCATCAAAATGAATTTACCTTCCATAGTAGGATACTTATGCACGAAACCCCACTAAAAGGTGACGTTTCAGAGGCAGCTACAAAGCGTCTGTTATACCCCCGAAAGCCGACATTCTTAGCCCAAACCGAAAACTCGCATTTTTGGCGAGGCTGGATTCTGACCGACGTCAGAATGACAGTGGGGTTGATAAAACTTAGGTGCCTGATCTTTACGTAAACAGCGTCAACACGCCAGTATAGCTGTAGAGGCGGTTGTTGGAAATTTCGCCATTGGCGTAGAGGCCGATGATGGGGATGTCGCCGAGGATGCTTTCGATGATTTGCATTTCGGCATTGGCTTCACCGAACATGTGCGGGCCGCGGGCGATGCAGGATATATAGATCCCACCTTTGATGTTGGTGCCTGAACGTTTCTTTAATCCAGCAACCATTTCAGCCAAATCTTTTTGCGCCGCATTGGCATCGCGGCTGACGAACATCAAATGGTCACCGTGTTCAACGGGGGCTGCTATTGCAATCACGCCTTCTTCGGGGTCAACGCCAATTAGATTGCGCACCACATAATCGCCGGTGTCAGAGCCAACCACCGGCAGCGCCGCATGAATGAAGCCGCCGACTTTTTGTAGATCGCGGGCGAGTATCTCGCCAATATCTTCTTGAAAAACCTCAACGGCTTTTTTGCCGTCTAGGCCAATGACAAAATTCTCGGCACATTCGGTGATTTCGTGGACCTCGCCGATCGGTCGGCAGCCTTGGCTGAGCGCGGTCGCCACCGTTATCTCTGGATTAAAGACGATGCCCGAGACGCCGCCGCCGGTGACCTCACCCGCAATATGATGCTTAGGCGTATCACTGATGGTCAAACCGCCAATAAGATAGCCTTCCGATTCAATCGCAATGTCGTCAATGATCTCGAGGACCTCTTCATTGGCGCAATCGGCATGCAAGAGGACTAAGGGCGGTCCGGTCATAAAATTATCGTTCACCGGATCGCTGTCATATTCCAGCGAATCTACCGCATCAATCGTCGGCAATATTTCGAACCCGTCTTCGGGCAGGGCGGCTGTCATAACTGCAATGGCCGGTACTTCGAAATATTCATGCGCGCCGGTGCTACCGAGCGCGCAAACGCCAAGCCCAGCACTGCCGACCCATTTATCGATCCCGGTCTCTTCTTTCAAAGCCTCCAGGATCGGAGCGAGGTAGGGCGCAATAACGTCCGTTACATAGACAAAGCCCAAATTGGCATTTGGATTATCGGCAAGCTCGTGCAGGCAATCAGTGAGGGTGGATTGCCAATCGACATTTTGGGCGTGCGCAGCTTGAAACATTAAACTTGGGTTTCCTAATAAACGAGCTCTATCTTACTAGCTTCATCACCATCGGCAATATGCGTTTTACAATTTCATCGACACCTTGGGCGTTGGGATGAATACCGTCCTGCTGGTTTAACCTAGGATTGGCAACAACGCCGGCCAGAAAAAAGGGATAAAGCGGGACGTCAAATTGCCGCGCGAGCTCTGGATAAATTTGATTAAATTCCCGGCCATACTCTTTACCGAGATTGGGCGGCGCCATCATACCGGCGATTAGCACACGGGTACCCTTGGCTTTTAGGCGGCGCAGGATTTCTGCGAGATTTTGCCGGGAGCTGGCAGGCTCAATACCGCGCAAGCCATCATTGGCACCAAGTTCCAGCAAGACGGCATCTGGTTTATCCGCCAAGGCCCAAGCCAGCCGTGCTTTGCCGCCAGCCGTGGTGTCGCCCGACACAGAAGATGAGATAATGCGAACGCTCAGACCCTTTTGTTTCAGCGCCTGGGATAGTTTTTCAGTAAACGAATCTGGCTGTTGCAAACCATAGCCCGCTGCCAAACTATCGCCAAAGACCATAAGTTTTACAGGCTCTGCCGCATATGATGGCAGCACCGCCCCACTCATCGCCGATAAAAAGATCGCGAGAATGACGCCTAAATGACAAAAACGCCTTGCCCGGTGGCGAGAAAGCCTTTTATGAACTAAATGAAAATGAACGGTCCAATACATCATGGGATAATATATGTCTGATCCGCAGCAAAATTCAAAGCAGATTTCCGAGCAAGTGTCCGGGAGGGGCAAATCTATTAATTTGCAGGATGTGCATTTGTCACTCACCAGCGACGCCGGCGAGGTTAATATTTTGCGCGGCATCTCGCTTGGTGTGGAAAGCGGTGAGGCAGTTGGTGTGATCGGGCCTTCCGGCGGCGGCAAGTCAACCATGATGATGGTGATCGCCGGATTAGAGCGGGCGTCCTCCGGCACGGTCGAGACGGCAGGATTTGATTTAACCAATTTAAATGAAGACGAACTGGCACTGTTCCGGCGCGACAATGTTGGCATTGTGTTTCAAGATTTTCACCTCATCCCAACCATGACGGCGCTCGAGAACGTTGCGGTGCCGCTGGAGTTTGCCGGTATTACTGATGCGCCCGAGCGCGCCCGCGATCGCCTTGATGCGGTCGGCCTCGATCATCGCCTAGCCCATTATCCCGGCCAGCTTTCCGGCGGGGAGCAACAGCGGGTCGCCCTGGCCCGCGCTTTCGCTGCCCGCCCGGCCATTCTACTAGCCGACGAGCCGACCGGAAATCTCGATGGTAAGACAGGCGGGGCCGTTATGGATTTGCTGTTCGAACTTCATGATACGGCGGGCACAACCATGATGTTGATCAGCCATGACCGCGTTTTGGCGGATCGGTGTGATCGCATTATTACTCTCGCAGACGGGCAAGTAACGGAAGGCGCAGAAGCTTAAATGAACAATGAGCTCTCCCTTGCCAGCAAATTTGCCCGCCGTGAGTTGCGCGGTGGCCTCAAAGGCTTTCGCATCTTTGTCGCCTGTTTGGCGTTAGGTGTGGCAGCAATTGCCGGGGTTGGCTCACTCTCGCAATCGATTGAGGCCGGGCTGCAACGGGATGGCAAAAAACTACTCGGCGGTGACGTTGCGTTGCGCTTACTCCATCGCCCGGCTGATGAAGAACACCTTCAGCATTTCAAAAGCAGTGCCACCTATTCTGAAGTCATTGAGATGCGCGCCATGGCCAAAAGCTCCGGCAGCCGTACGCTGGTTGAGTTAAAAGCGGTTGATGACGCCTATCCCCTGGTCGGCACCATGGCCTTAAAAAACGGGCTTAATTTACGATCAGCGCTGGCTCAAAAAGCGGGCGTCTGGGGGGCCGTCGCTGAGAGCAATTTGTTGGTCAAATTAAAACTCAAACTCGGCGACCAGGTGCAAATTGGCGAAAGCCGGTTTCGCCTGACCGGCATTGTCGAAAAAGAGCCGGACCGGGTTGCCAATGTGCTGAGCTTTGGCCCCCGGCTGATGATAGCCAGCCAAGGCCTAGCGGCAACAAAATTAGTACAGCCCGGCAGTCAGATCCGCTATCGCTATCGAGTGTCTCTTAAAGACGACCGAAGTGCGACAAACTGGATCGAGACTCTCAAAGAAAAATTTCCCAAAGCTGGATGGCGCATTCGCAACACCGAACAAGCAGCCCCTGGCCTGCAACGCTTCATTGATCGGATGACCTTGTTTTTGTCCTTTGTTGGACTGACAACATTATTGGTTGGCGGTGTTGGGGTCAGCAATGCGGTGGCAAGCTATCTCGACAGCAAGGTTAAAATCATCGCGACCTATAAATGTTTGGGTGCGGCGAGCTCGCTGGTTTTCCGAGTTTACTTTATCCAGATTGCCGCGCTCGCCGGATTGGGCGTGCTCATCGGTCTGATATTCGGCGCCATCCTGCCGACCGTTGCCATCATTGGCTTAGAGGGTGTGTTGCCGGTTAATCCCGAGGCCGGGCTCTATCCTGTGCCGATAATTACGGCGGCAATATTTGGCATCCTCATCGCGCTGACCTTCGCGCTCTGGCCGTTGGCCCGGGCGCGGGAAATCCCGGCGGGAAATTTGTTTAGAGATAAAGTTCAGCCGGCCCATATCCGCCCGCAACGTAAATTTCTGTTTGCTGTCATTTTAGGCGGGCTTGCGTTGGCAGCGCTCACCATCGCCACCGCCAATGATCACTGGTTTGCGATTTGGTTTGTTTTGGGGACCGGGCTTGCCTTGGTTTTATTGCGGGGCTCAGCCTCTTTGATGACCCGGTGGGCCCGAAAAGTTACCGGCATTCGCAATACCGAGCTGCGCCTCGCCCTCGCTAATTTACACCGCCCTGGGGCCGTGACCTCCAGCATTGTGCTCTCACTCGGCCTTGGCCTGACGGTCTTGATCGCCATCGCTTTAATAGAGGGTAATCTCAGCCGCCAAGTAAACGAGCGCCTGCCGGTGATGGCGCCGGCATTTTTCTTTATTGATATTCAACCGGACCAAACTGCCCGTTTTGACCGGGCCGTAAATTCGGTGCCGGGCTCTGGTGACTATAAACGGGTCGCTTCGCTGAGGGGCCGCATTGTCAAAATTGCCGGCGTGCCGGTTGAGAAAGTCGATATCTCGCCCGGTGTGCAATGGGCAACCCGCGGCGACCGCGCACTTACTTATGCCGCAAGCCCTGCGGAGGGCACCGAGATCGTTGCCGGGAAATGGTGGCCGGCAGAATATAGCGGGCCGCCGGTGATATCTCTTGATGCCAATCTCGCCCGAGGCTTTGGCGTTGGCCTTGGCGATAGTTTGACGCTGAACATATTGGGCCGGGAGATTGAGGCCAAAATCACCTCACTCCGGAAAATTGATTGGCGGTCTTTGCGCTTTGATTTTGCCATTATTTTTGCCCCTGGCACCCTTAACAATGCGCCGCATAGCCATATCGCCGCCCTGCAAGCGCCAAAGGAACTCGAAGACAAGATCGAGAAAACCGTCAGTGATCGTTTTAATAATATCTCCATCATCCGGGTGCGCGAGGCGCTTCAAGCCGCGGCGACGATGTTGGACGGCATTGGCGCGGCCATTCGCTCAACTGCCGCGGTGACAATTTTAGGTGGCTCATTGGTTTTGGCAGGCGCGGTTGCAGCCGGCCGGCGGCGGCGGATTTATGATGCAGTGGTGTTTAAAGTTTTAGGGGCCACCCGGCGCACCATTCTCAAGGCCTTTTTGCTCGAATATGGCATGCTCGGCATTGCGACCTCGATCATTGCTGCGCTAATCGGCACGCTAACGGCCTGGGGGATTGTTGTGTTTCTGATGGATATGGCCTGGGTCTTTATCCCCGCTGCCGTCTGGACGACCGTCTCAATTTGCCTGATCGTCACGATGATTATCGGTTTTGCCGGCACCTGGCGGGCGCTGGGCCAAAAGGCCGCACCGCTTTTGCGCAATGAATAAGGCTTCTTAACCGTTTTGACCTTCGCGTTACATTACCAAGATTTAATGCAGTTTCACTTGATCTTAAGGCTCTTCCTGACATATTAAGGGCATAAGGTGCGAATTTAATAAATAAAAGGGAATATCATGGCTTTTGGACAAAATGACGACCAATCGATGCGGCTCTCCGGTGTTGCCCAAGCGCAAGAATCAGCGCTAGACGTTGGCCTGCGTCAACATATGCTCAAAGTATACAATTACATGACATCCGGTCTCCTATTGACTGGTATTGTTGCCTATGCCGGCGTTCAAATCCCGGCACTTTTGAACTTGATGTATGCCGCTGGACCGGGTGGCGCGCTACAGCCAACGATGTTTGCCTATATCGTTATGTTTTCACCGCTAGCCTTTATTTTGGTTTTGAATTTTGGCATCCAGCGTATGCAAGCTTCTACAGCGCAGTTGGTATTTTGGGCCTTTGCAGCGATCATGGGCCTTTCCATGACGCATTTGTTTTTGGTCTATACCGGCACAAGTATCACACGCGTGTTCTTTATCACCGCCGCGACGTTCGCCTCGATGAGTCTTTATGGCTACACCACCAAACGAGATCTGTCTAAATTCGGCTCCTTCCTAATGATGGGCCTGATCGGCATCATCATTGCTTCGGTGATTAATATATTCATGCAATCTTCTGCCATGCAGTTTGTGATCTCTGTCGTTGGCGTCTTGGTCTTTGTTGGCCTGACGGCACATGACACACAAAACATCAAACGCATGTATGTTGAAGGGGAGCATTCAGAAACCGCTTCCAAGAAAGCAATTATGGGCGCTTTAAGCCTTTATCTCGATTTCTTAAACCTCTTTATCATGTTGATGCATCTGCTGGGCGACCGCAGATAAAACAGCAAGAATAAAATTTCAAAAGCCCGGTTGTTGTTGCAGCCGGGCTTTTTTTTGCTTCAGAAATTACTTTAACCAGCTCAGATTATTCCACCGCGACAAGGCTTTAGACATAAAAAGAGATGTGATTTGCGAGCCAGATCAGCTACGCTTGGCTTCTCAAGCAAGGGATTCCTTAAATTGGCTGACACAATCTTAGTCGCTCCAAAATACAAAATCGATCTCAAAAGGGCTGCCGTTGATGTAAAGCGCCTGGCCGACGGCAATCTGATCCTGCGCTCGCCTTATGATCTTCCCCCCTCAAAGGAAAATATTGGCGATTGGCTGCGAAAATGGGCGGCCGCTGACCCGAAACGGCTGTTTTTAGCTAAGCGAGCCCAAACACAGGCACAATGGGATGAAATCACCTATGGCGACGCCCTCAAGCAAGTGCGCTCAATCGCCCAAGCTCTCGCCAGCCGGGAATTATCCCCTGTCAGACCGGTTTTGCTGATCTCTAAAAACGGTATTGATAATGCGCTGCTGCAATTGGCCGCGATGGATATCGGCGTGCCGGCCATTCATGTTAATCCGACACTGGCTTTAAAGCCTGAACAATTCGAAGGCTTCAAACACATTATTCAACAAACCACGCCGGGCCTGGTGTTTGCCGCCGAGGGCGCGCCTTTTGCGACCGCGCTCAAATATGCCGCGGATCAGGGGGCAGAGATTTTGCTGTCGAGCGATCCGGTTGCCGGGCTCCCGTCGACTGAATTTGGTAAAATCACCAAATCCTGGCGCAAGGGAGCGGCCGTCAAAGCGCGCGCCAAGAATACGCCAGAGACAATTGCCAAAGTGCATTATTCCGGCACTCAGCCGAGCGAAATGGTCGGTATTGTGACGACGCAGGTCACCATGTCGATCAATCAGGATGCCCTTGCTGTCGTTATTCCCCAGCTGGGCGCCCGCCCTCCGATCATTGTCGATGATGCGCCCTGGCATCACGCCAGCGGCGGCAATCTTATTTTCAATGCCGCTTTACGAAACGGCGGTACACTTTATATCGATCGCTTTGGGCCAGAAAACCAAAATGAAAACCAAAATGTAAATCAAAAGGGTGATGAGGGTGCAGCGCTTGAGACGCCGTCTCCTTCCATTCATTTTACCGAAGCCATGCCGTTTTATGGATTGGTCAGCCGATTGGAAGAAAATATCCTGCTCAGAAAGGCCTTTTTCCGTAATCTCGACCTCATTTGGATTGTGAATGGGACCATCAGCCATGAAATTAAGGGCCGTCTCCAAGCTCTGGCCCGCGAACAGACTGGCTTTGAAATTCCGATCCTTGCCAGTTTCAGCGGTGTCGGCACAGCCGCCATCAATACCGCCCTCTACTTTGAAAGCGATTCTGACGCAAATATCGGTCTACCGGTTCCGGGAACCTTTATTAAGCTGGTTAGAATTGGCGCTGAACAAGACGATAATTGGGGAATAATGGTCAATACGCCCGGCCTCAATCCGGCGATTTGGCAAAACGGCGGGCCGATTAAAGCCGAAACTGATGAAGACGGCTATTTCACCGTCTATGAGACCGTGCGCCTGATCGATCCAATGCGGCCCTTCAAGGGCATTGAGCGCCAAAGCCGCGTTACTGAAGCGTAACGACTTAGATTTAGGCTCAAGCGTTCAAAAAATCCATCGCCGCGTTCAATTGGCTCATACGCTGATGATTGCCATAATTGCTATCTGGATGATGAATGGTGGCCAGCATTCTGAACCGCGATCGGACCGCGCTGCGATCGGGCATTTCGGAGGGTGCAAACCCCAAAACATGGAGCGCATCAGCCCTGGAGGTCACGCCGCCGTTTAAAGGCGCAAATAACAGGACCGAAACGATTGCCTGGAGGCGCTCCATCTCCGCTTTCATTTCACCGTTCATCTTGGCATTGTCTTTGGCTGTGTCGGTAGCTGCGGCTTTTTGCTCTGCCTCAGCCTTTAGGGTCGCTTGGGCGGCTTTTTCTACTTTTTCGGTCTCAGGGTTGTGAATTTTGACCGAATGCTGCCCATCATCCAAAATAAGCGCCAAATTCAGCGCTCGTCTCACAATCGAAACGTCATAGCCGGGCGATAATCTGGCCTGCAAACGGGGCTTGCGCCGCCATGGACGTCCCTCTGACGGACCGGATTTTAAGACAGTTTCTTCGCGGTCTCCGGGGGGTGGGCCACCCGGATCGGGAAAGGTTTTGATGACATCCTCCGGGATGACCAAAAGGACCGAACGCGCTAGGTCAGCAACATTGACCGATCGCCTTTCAGCCAGCTTGGTAACCATATCTCTAAACACCGATGAGCAAGGAATTGTATAAGACTGTTTACGTGCTTTGGTTGTCATTCTTTATTCTTTGTGCTTTCAGAACGGTTTCAACATTTATCCCTCGGGGATCCGCCTCAATCGTTTCTGATACCCCCGGGGCCCTCAGCTAAATCTAGGTGTTGGGGGTAAACCCCCAAAAAGCACAGGACCTTGGGCACTATATATAGAGTTGCGTAACGAACTGTCAACTACCAATGTTGTTTTGTTGTTTTAGAGACATAATTTTTGCAATTTAGATCGCGAATTGCTCACATTAAACCTAAAGATACTTGACTTAACACATTGTTATTAAATGATTATTCCTATAGACAGAATTTAACTCACGCATCACCTGAGGCCGTTGAATTTTCGGTTGGATGCCGATCAGGTTATGGAATTCTAACGCCTAGATCTTCAGATTGCTTACAGTTTGTTACATAATCAATCCAAAATAGGGTGTTTTTGACTATATATGCCTACAAATGCAGTTTTAGGGTATATAATTTTAATAGGTTAGGCTGTACTTATAATGTATTAACTAAAGTTTAACTAAATAACCCATTGTTACTAAATAATATTTTTAAGAAATAGAGAAAACTACGCGTGTGGTTGCGTGATTTTTAATAAATTGGCAATAATCGCCGACAATTTGGCGAATCTGCGAACCGACACCCGCCGCCGTACTCTTTTAAGGAGAATTTTAAATTATTGTTTCTGCTCAACTTACCCGTTCTTTTCGACCGCCATGGCAGAAATTTAATTTCATTCCTGCTTCAATCCAATTTTTCTTTCTTGGGTTTTTATCGTAGAAATTTGGAACGACAAAACATGATTTTGACACTTTTTTAGATCCCATTTTTGTCAATCGAGGCGTCCTTGCATCCGCGATCATTTTTTGAAAAATAACCGTTACAGAATCGGAGTCTAAGCCGGCAGCGCAAATTGAATGAAATTATTAAACGATGTTTCTTTCGCCATCCTTGGCAATCCGACAAATGCAATTGTGCGCCGACCTTGCCTCGGGTTTAGCCCAAATGAGCTTATATAGTCATCATCCAAAAAGTCGACAAAACAGCTGTTTTCTTCTGACACGCGCCTAAGTTTTCCGCGCGTACAGGTTATTTTGTTTCGAAAACGAATTAAAATAGTTTATCGCCGGTTTTAGGCCTAAATTAGCGGGTATTCAGGGCTTTGGGCGGGTGTTGCTCAGCCGTTTATTGCGCCTTCTGGGCAAAGCGCAGCGCCATATATGGGGCCTTGTGCGTCTTCCTGAACCAAGACCGCACAGCCTTCCGCTGACGTCATATCATTTGCCTCGAATTTGAATTCGGCGGATTTACCCGACCAGGCGGACAGTCGTTTGATCTTCGTGACGATATTATGGCTGGTTAGTTTTTTACCCTTATTTTCACCGGACCGAACACGGGTCGTTACATTTTTTAAAAACCGCACCAACCAGACCGAAATTGCCCGCTCGCTCGTGCCGGTAATTTTAGCTGTTAATTCAGTTTGAGAATGCCGCAAAACTGAAACGCCCGCCAGGCTGTTATTTTCTTTCGCTTTAGCAATAAGTTTCCTGCCGCCCGCCGGTCCGAGCCCACGGCAAAATCTGTGCCGCCTACCACTATCTGCGGCGTATAGGCCTGACCTTTCGGCAAATTACCCGCATAGATCTTTTGCCGGGCAGTAAATTCCGGTTGCGAGAAGACGTCTTTCCATTTTCCGGCGCTGCCATAAACCAACTCGTCCCAATAGTCGACATGGAACTCCAAGGCGACCACCTGGGGATTTTTTGATAACTCGCCCAAATAGGCTTCAGCCGGAGGACAGGAGTAACAGCCTTGCGAGGTAAACAGCTCAACAACGATGGGCCCGTCCTTGGCAGTTTCTGCATTTACATTGTGGGCAAGTGTCACTATCGCGCCAAAACTCAAAATAACGGCTGCAAGTGTTGATTTCATAATACGCCCTTTCCAAAATGCACGGCTGTCCATAGGGTTCCACTGGATAACATCGTTATCGCTATAAACGCCGATTATTTAGAAATATTCCCAATAGGGGATAATGGAATTAGCTTTCGCCGCCCTCATCGCGCCAACCAGCCCATTCTTTACGCAAAGATTTATAGCCGGACGGTTTGGTGCCGGCGAGTTTCATTGCTTTCATGGCCTGATCATTAGGAACGAGGGGGGTTGTCCGATGAGACGCGACATTGCCACCGGCCGACAAAGTCAACAAGATCGCCATGGCGACAGAATTATCCGGTGCTTCATAGATGGTGACCACGTCGTACTCACCAAACATCCAATAAAAATTGACGAGTTTGCCGCCATAGGTCTCGACGACTTTTTTCACCTCCCGTTTGCGATCGGATGGCTTGTTGGAGAGAACCGCGAGAGATTCTTCAGATAATTTGGCTTCCGTCATAAAGGTGGGCATTTATTTCTCCCTCAAATTTTTTTGTAAACTCTAGTTATGGTAAATCAAACTTCAGAATTCTCCAAATTTAACCTCGATACGCGCAAAGCTTCATTGATTCGGGTTAATTCGAAGCAATATTTTAAACGCCCCGCATCGTCCTTTTAAGGCTGCAAGTTATCCACAACTTATTTGCCCCTGCAGCGCCCAGTAGGGCTCAAACACCCTATATTTTGAGGTTATCCACAGGGCACCCGCTAGATATAGAGGTTCTCCTCGGATATATTTTTCCATGAGTTCTTTTGGGAGAGAGACAAAAACATGATTTGACGGTTGGATTAGGCCCCCGACCAGCAGATCAGATTTTTGAGGAATTTTGGGCAAATGTGCCTGCCGCGTCTCTCTCATCGGTCTATTTGGGCCACCTTGATATTGGTCAGCGTTTTGCTGTCCAGCTGTGCTGTTGGCCCTCAAGATGGGGCAGAGCGGGGTCGTAATTTCTGGGATTTCGCCTCGATATTTTCAACTCCGAAAGACGAGCTAACGCCGGTCGACGATCCCTCGCTCGATGAAATCCAGGATGTCGAAAAGCCAAAAGGCACCAATGCCTTACACAAAATCCCTTTAATTGGCCCGCTTTTAGCCGCTTTATTTTCAACGCCACCCGAACGTGCAAAGCCGCCCTTGCCCGGCGATGAGGAATTGGCGGTTGATGCCGACAAAAAGGCACCAACAAAAAAGTTCCGCGTGCCGTTGCATCTGGCGAGATTGACCCAGGAACATTTGCTAAAAGATCGCCAAGCGCCCGTGCTCAAGGTTTTTCATGTTCAAAACGGTCGGCTTCATGCCTTTAGCTCATCGGTAACCATCCGCGGCATTGCTGAAGATGCCAGTGGCATTGCGGCTTTGAAAATTAACGGCAAGCCCATCCGCCTGCGCTCCCGGGTTTTTGCCAAAAAGATCAATGTACCGATGGGAATTCATCAGGCCTTAATCGAGGCTGAAGATACCGCCGGTAATATCGCCTATTTCCAATTTAAACTGGTCCGGAAAGCCGCCCGCCAAAATGCTGCCCGAAATCGGCCCGGCAGAGACAGCATCGACATTCGGCCGGTGGTTGAAGCAAAGCCAGCACCGCGTCTGGCCGCCATGCGGGAGCCCGGTGTCTATATGGTTTTAATGGCGGGATCGGCAGCGGCGCATATCGTCAAAATGCCGAATTTGAAAAAATGCCGGGAAGCCGTTCAGTTTTCAAACAACGCTGCCTGCACGTATCATACAGGCGCGATTAAACCCGGCTAACAACTAAATCACATCCGCTGCTTTAAAATCCGCAATCTCTGCCCGGCTGTAGCCGAGATCAGCTAAAATCTCATCGCTATGCTCACCTAAGAGCGGCGGTGGATTGGTGAGCTTACTGGGCGTCCGGCTCATATCGATCGGCTGGCCGACCAATTCGATCTCACCGCGTTCGGTCGAGTTGATCTTTTGCGCAATGCCAAGATGCTTCACTTGTGGGTTTTCAAAAGCTTGATCGATAGAGTTAATTTCACCGCAGGGCACGCTGCGTTCGTTTAAAAACTCAACCCAATATTTTGTCGTTTGTTCCTGTGTTTTTTGTTCCAAAATTTTGTTCAGCGCATCGCGATTTTTCGAGCGATCCAACGGTTCGGCATAATCCGGATCCGAGACAAGGTCGATTAAATCAAGCGCCTCGCACATACGCTGCCAGATAACCTGACCACCACCGGCAATATTCATATGACCGTCGGAGGTCTCAAACACGCCCATTGGAATCGTGGTTGGATGGTTATTGCCAGCTTGTCCCGGCACCTCGCCATCGACCAGCCAACGCGCCGCCTGAAAATCGAGCATAAAAGTCTGAGCTTGTAGAAGCGACGTCTGAATCCACTGCCCCTCGCCCGAAACTTCCCGCTCTAATAAGGCGATCAGGATGCCTTGCGCACAAAAGATACCGGCCGTCAGATCGGCAATTGGAATGCCAACCCGCATCGGACCTTCGCCGGGCGCACCGGTGATCGACATCAAGCCGCCCATGCCTTGCGCAATCTGATCGAAGCCCGGGCGTTCTTTATAGGGCCCGTCCTGGCCGAAACCTGAAATACTGGCATAGACCAAGCCTGGGTTAATTTCCTTCAAACTCTCATAATCAATACCGAGCCGGGTTTTGACATCGGGACGGAAATTCTCAACCACGACATCGGCCTTGGCAGCGAGCTTTTTGAATATCTCAACGCCTTTCTCACTTTTCAAATTAAGGCTCAGGCTGCGCTTACCGCGATGCAAATTTTGAAAGTCGGAGCCGTCTCGGGGGCCGCCAAGTTTTCCCTTATCGGCTTTGTCCGACATCTCAACTCTGATGACATTGGCCCCCCAATCGGCGAGCTGGCGGACGGCAGTTGGGCCGGAGCGCACCCGGGTTAAATCCAATATTGTGAAGCGTTCCAGAGCCGTGCTTGGTAAAGTCATGATGTACTCCTTAAGCTCTAGCTCAGCTTTCTTAACTCTCGCGCATAGTATTTGGAACGCTCGACATAGCCGTCAGAATTCACTGCCATAGTGGCGATCTGTTCAGCATCCATCTCGCGGATGACTTTGCCGGGAGACCCCATAACCAGGGAGTTATCAGGAATTTCCTTACCCTCGGTGATCAATGAATGAGCGCCGATCAGAACATTTTTGCCAATTTTAGCACCGTTTAAGATCGTACTGCCGATACCAATTAGCGAGCCGCTGCCAATCTCACAACCATGCAACATACACATATGGCCGACCGTCACATTGTCACCGATTGTCAAGGGATAGCCGGGATCGGTATGAAGCACACAGCCATCCTGAACATTCGAGCGATTGCCAATGGTGATCAGCTCATTATCTCCCCGGATCACGGCATTCCACCAAATATTAACTTCCAATCCAATGTGGATGTTGCCCATTAAATCCGCACTATCGGCAATCCAATGGCTGTCGCCAGCATATTGTGGCTCGAACTCGCCCAAGGCATAGATCATAAATTCTCTCCATTTAACTGATCAAATTTTTTTGGACTGTAGCGGAGAAGCTCGGGCAAGTCCTCCCCCAAATCGATTTTATTATTCTTGGCTTTCTGCATCACCTTAAAACCGTTATAAAGAGCAAAATAGCGCAGATAAAAATTACCCGGAAATTCGGATACCACCTTAAATGACTCAATCAGAATCACCTGCTCAAGCCCCAAAAAGCGCGCCTAAATCATTTGCTGCGTTACGCCACAAAGGCTTTCGCGCTTATTTTTTCGGTGCGGCTATGGCGATGATGGCCGATAATATTGAGCACGTTATCAGCTATTGGGTCATTTTCGAAAAGTTTCAGTCACCTGCATTGGCGGGCTTTGCTGTTGTTGCCCACTGGGTGCCATTTCTGTTTTTCTCGATCCATGCCGGCGCTTTGGCGGATAAATTTGACCCCCGACGAGTCATTCAATGGGGCATGTTCTTTTTCATCATTGTTTCGCTCGCTTGGGGCTATTTATTCTATACCGACACATTAGAAATGTGGCACGCGATGGTGCTGCTGGTGATCCACGGATTTGCCGGTGTGCTCTGGGGGCCGGCGGCTTATATGCTGGTGCATGACATCGTCGGCGGCGAGCAATTGCAAAGCGGCGTCCGGCTTACGGCGACGTCGCGCACTCTCGGCGTATTGTTAGGTCCTGCCATTGGCGGCGCACTTCTGCTCACCTTTGGCGCGGCTTGGGGCATTATTATTAATGCCGCAATATACCTGCCCTTTGCGTTTTGGTTATGGAAAGCACCTTATGGACATATCTATCGGGCCAAGCAGGGCGATATTGATCACAGCCAACCCCCAGCGCGGGCGATCAAAGGTTTTTCTGATATTTTTGATACCTTCCGGGATGTCGCCGGCAATCGGGTTATTATCTCTATGACTCTCCTGGTCGGCGCGGCTTCCCTACTGGTCGGCAATGCCTACCAAGCGCAAATGCCGGAATTCGCCAGCGATTTGGGGGCGACAGAAGCGACCTTCTATTATAGTGCCTTGCTGTCAGCGAGTGCGGCGGGCGCGCTCATGGCCGGTGTCGTGCTTGAGATGAAAAGCCTGATGCTGCCGCAAGCCCGCACAGCATTTATTCAAGTGATCCTGTGGTGCGGTCTGATCGCCGGCTTTGCGCTCACCACCAATTTCTATCTTGCCTTGATCTTCCTGTTTATGGCTGGATTTTTGGATCTGTCCTATAACTCAATGACACAAACCTTGGTGCAACTTCGCGCCCCCGCTGAAATCCGAGGCCGCGTGATCGGGCTCTATAGCTCCTCCAGCCTCGGCCTCAAAACCTTCAGTGGAGTCACCGTCGGTTTTGGCGGCAGCTATATCGGCATCCACGCATCGCTCGGCTACAGTGCCTTGGCTCTCCTTATCGTGACGCTCGCGCTGTTCACCTATTCAACGGTCAAGAAACGCCAAGAATTGGCGGAGCAACCGGCGGAATAAGGCAGACTAGGTCGGCTGATAATCCCGCTTTTCCAAATCATCCAGCATGGTCCAGACGCGCTCGATATGGCTGTCTTTGTCATAACCATTAAACAAAGCGGCCTGAGTGCGCATCGGATCTCCGGTGTAATATTGCTCGTAAAGCCGCTGACGCCCGGCAAAACTGGAAAGGGCTGAATCGTAGGCTAAGCGCATGAGCTTGATGCGGCGAGGCGAATCTGCATTCGCCACCTGGAAATATTTCTCAACATCCCCTTTAAGTTCTCCCGCCACTTCAGCAAAAGACGGTACCGCGACCAAGCCACCAGCGCCCAAAGTTGTGATGATCTCACATTGACGGTTATACATTTGCCAGAAAAAAGTCTGCCAGCATTGCAAGGCCCGCATACCGCCGACCCAGCTGCCAAACTCGGTCTCATGGGCATCGGCCTCAGCTGTGATGCGGCACGAGCGGACAAACTCGGTCATTGAAATCATCTCGGCGAGCTTAACCTGTACCGGATTGTGCTGATCGATTTTAGTCGAGCGCGCAATGGCGAAAGCGAGCGCCATCATAAACTCGGACTTCGAATGCGCCCGCACCACAGATTGCATCAGCATGGAATGGCCGACATAAGAGGCCGGGTTCACTTTGAGATCAAAATCGGGATCGCGGTGAATAAAGACACGCTCCCACGGCACCAACACATCGTCAAAGATCACCATACCATCGGATTCGTCATATTGCAGCGACAATGGATGATCCATCAAAGAGGGCGCATTGGTTTGAGCTGCGGGCGGGCGGCAAATAAACTTGAGGCCGGGCGTTGAGGTTGGAATAGCAAACCCGAACGAAAAGTCCGTTGTGTCCCGCGTCTCATCAGTGGCCCAAGTGACGGCCGCCGGCATGACAAGTAGCTCGTTCGCCATAGCACACAGCGTTGCCACCATCCGGGCGCCTCGAATGACAATGCCGGCATCGGTTTCTTTGACGATCTGAGCAACAATTTCTGAGGTTTCCAAATGCGCCGGTTTGGAGCGGTCGACTTGCGGATTGACCAAGACATGGGTCGTCACCAAATCGTTTTCTCGGACATGCTCATAAAAATTTTGAATGTTCTCACTGCCGTCAAAGGCGTCGCGTTTAAAAACTTCCTTGGCCTCTGCATAGGATGAAATGATGCAGTTTTTATAATCCGGGCTCCGGCCCATCATACCGCAGCTGGCATCCATCCAAACCTTAATCGCATCATTACGGGCAACTACGTCTTCTCGAGATCGTGGTTGGATGTGCGTCATGCCAACCTTGTCACCGGTCGTCGGCGAGGTGTAGGTCATAGTATCGATCAATTCAGGATCGGACTGCATCTCCAAAAGATCCGCCATAGTGCGGGCAGCGCCGGCAAAGCGCGGATCATTGGCAACGTCTTTAACGCGCTCACCCTCTATAGAGATATCGCGATCTTCCGTGAGGGTTTTTAAATATTCTTCGGCATTTTTAATTGGCATAGTACTGCATCCTTCCTGAGATTTGGTTTCATTCTTGATTGCAGAGAATGCTACAGCGCGGGAAAAATATCGCCATTTAAAAGTACTGTGCATTCCACCTAGTGAAATTACATTGGACTTGGCGTAGTGTCCCTAACCCGCTAGTTTTATGAAAATAAAAGGCGGGGAAAAAAATGAGCACCAAACTTTCAGTCCACATCAGCGCATTTAATTCTGATATTTATCAGGCAGAAATCGCGAAACTGTTTCCAGAACTTGAAACGACGATCAGCAAAGGTCGCGATCGCCATGAAGGGTCATTTAACTGTGATATTCTGATCGGTTTTGGCCTCGGTTTTAGCGATGAAATTTTCCAGCGCAATAAAAATCTAAAATTCGTCCAAGCCCTGGGCACCGGCGTCGATGGTATCGACAATCGAGCCGATTTTGACAAATCTATTCCGGTTGCCTCGACCCGCGGCATGCATGGCCCACAAATGTCTGAGCTTACTTTTATGATCATGCTGGCCTTCAACCGCGATTTTCCGCATCTGTTGGAAAACCAAAAGAATCATCTATGGGAGCGCAAGCCGCCGCAGGTGCTCTATGGAAAAACTGTCGGCCTGTTGGGCGTTGGTCTGATTGCCGAAGCTTTGGCCAAACGCTGTAAAGCGTTTGAAATGAAGGTCGTCGGCATCTCGGGCTCAAACCGCGACGTTGAAGGCATTGATGAGATGCGAAGCCGGGACGATCTTCTAAATGCTGTGAGCGATCTCGACTACCTTATTTTGCTCGCCCCGCTAACGCCGGAAAACAAAAACATGGTCAATGCAGATGTATTGGCGGCGATGAAATCCTCAGCTTATCTTATTAATATCGCCAGGGGCGGTGTGCTGGATGATGACGCCATTATTGAGGCGCTGAAATCCGGCACCATCGCCGGGGCGGGTCTGGATGTCTTTGAGCAGGAACCGCTGCCGGAAGATAGCCCGTTTTGGGACACCCCAAATTTGATCGTCACACCCCACACCGCCGGGATGAGCGAAATTTATGTCCAACAAGCGATGCCGGTGATTGAAAATAATCTCCGCGCCATGATCGAAGGTAAGCCGGAAAACTTAATCAACGCGGTAAAGATCGGTTAGGCACCAGCCTCTTTGGCAATTTTTCTGCGCAGCTGCGCTTCCCGGTGAGCAACATAGCTGGTCGCCGAAATAATCATGAAGCCGCCAATCCAAGTGTAGCTGTCCGGCACTTCGGCAAAAAACAAATAGCCCAATCCCGCGCCCCAAATCAGCCGCGTGAAATTTACCGGCTCCAACGCACTGACATCCGCCAGGCGAAGCGAGCGCATCAAAGCAAAATGGGCAATGCTCAAAAGCGCGCCGATCAAAATCAGCCAGGGATAATCTTCTAGTGCTGGCCACGTCCAAACAAAGGACGCTGCCAATAGGGTGATCGGGATCATCATAAGGGTTAAATACAAAACGCAGGTGGTTGAGCTGTCGGCTGCAATCAACGACTTGGCAAACAGACGCTGGGCCGCACTCGCTAAGACGGTGATCAAAACCAGCCAAACGCCGAGGCCGACATCTTCAAAGCCCGGACGAATGATCACCAAGGCACCAGCTGCACCAAGCACCAAAGCAAACCAGCGGCGCGGGCCCATATGCTCTTTCAAGACAATTACCGCGCCAACACTGACACAAAGCGGCGCGATTAAATTCAACGCTGCGGCATCAGCGAGCGTCAACAAAGTCAGGGCTGTAAACCAAGATAAGATGGCGACGCCGTTAAAGCAGCCGCGATAAAAATGATGATGTAGCCGCGCTGTTTTAAAAATCCCAATGCCGTATTTAAGCACGCTCGGCAGAAAGAACAGGAAGCCAAAAAAGGTGCCGAAAAAAGTGATCTCAAGCGGGTGCAGGCGGTCCGCCATCTGGCGCACAAAAACCCACATGATGGCAAGGATGCCGGAAGACGCTGCCGCCCAAAGGACAGCAGAAAAGCCTTGAAGCGACACTAATTTAGACGGCACGGAGGTCCTGACAGTTAGGGGGCATTCGCCGGTGAGTTCTCTGGTTTTAGAGCTTCATCACCCTTGCGTAAAGCAGCTTTCCTGTCATTTGGGAACGGCTCTTTGCTGTCGCCTGGCGGATGGTCTTCCGGCAGATAGAGCGCGACCTTATTGGTCTTCGGCCATTTCTTTTTGACATCAATATCGCGCTCATTGACGCCCCGGGCTTTAATGATTTTGCCGTCGACATTCTCAATATCGAGCCACCATTTTTGGCCCTTGACCCGTGTGCCGTTGCCCATCGCATCGTCGAGCCAAACGGCAATCGGGATCATGAGCGGTTTTAACCACATCGCATTGATGCCAAGCCAACTCGCGATCCGTTGCATGAGCGGCCCGTCTTTGGTCACCACTTTATTGAGCGGGCAAGTTTTCATACAGCGCCCACAGGCCGAACCTTTCGGATTGGTGATGCGGTATTTCGCGCAGTTCTCGACGTCGGGTTTCCACATCTCATAGCCGTTATACATAATCTTAGGGCCAAACGAGATCGCGTTACACGGACATTCCCGCGCGCATTTAAAGCAATTGTCGCAGAATTTTTGCAAGCCAAAATCGATCGGCTTATCGCATTCCATTGGCAAATTGGTCGTGATCACCACCGTCTTGGAGCGCGGCCCGATAAAGGGGTTTAACACCAGCTCGCCGATCCGGCTAAGCTCACCCAGCCCCGCCAAAAGCATCAGGGGAATTTGCATGACCTCACCGCTGGGGGCACTATGACAGCGCGCTTCATAGCCGAGTTTCCGAATATAGTTAGCAATCACATTACCGACCTCGGCCCCTCTCAGATAAGCCCGGTAGCTTTGCGTGCCGCTGATCCAATCGTCGCCGCTGGCGCCTTCCATGGTCTCAAAGCCTTGATCGATCAGGCAGACTATGGCGTGGCTGTGGCGTGCCTTTACCGGCTCACCTTTGCCGTTATGGGTATACCAAGCGTATTCAGGGACCTCACAAATGCCGACAATATCCATATCCATAAAATAGGCGAGCGACTTCATGTGCTTCGCCATTTCGGCCGGATCATCGGTGAGCGGTGCTTTTTCTTCGGCGACGGGGCCATCTTGCAGCGGGATCATCGCCTGCATCACTTCGCCGATCGCTTCACTGATCGGGCTCTTGCCGATAAAGCGGGCGCGTTCTTCTTTTACTTTTTCGCCAAGATCACCAAAAATCGGCCGGGTAAAAAACGCCGCCCTGAGCGGTACGCGCTTGATCTTATCCGCATCAATCCTGGTCGTCGGCTTATCGACGCGCTTAACCTGCTCCATGGGATATTTGCCAAGATGCGGGGCGCGGAATTTATGTCTGAAAAAAGTCATCTGTACCTGTCCTATAATTCTAGCAAAAGGCTATCATAGGAACTTACCCCCGACCACTCATTGTTTGGTGGGCGAACCAATTAATATAAATAAAGCATCCTTGGACAACTTTACTTTGTTAACGAATTTAATTTAGGCAAAATTAAAGGCCCGTGATTGAAGCGGGCCTTTTTAGGGAGGGGTAATTAGGAGGAGTAACTTGGGTATTATAATCTCAGAAACGCCGTCATTATGCAGTGATCTCCATCACAGCGCCTTAATCTATATCAAGTTTTTGATTCTTCCCTTTGAATCAATCACTTGGCGGTAGCATTTTTCCCGGATTCATAATATTTTGCGGATCGAAGGCCATTTTTATCGTCCGCATGACATTTAAAGCCTCGCCATGTTCCGCTTCGAGGTACTTCATTTTACCCTGGCCAACACCATGTTCACCGGTACAGGTGCCGTCCATTGCGATGGCACGCTCGACCAGCTTGCGATTAATTTCGCTGCACACCCGGATATCTTCCTCCCGGGTATCCGGATGAATTAACAACTGAACATGAAAGTTGCCATCACCAACATGACCGACAATCGGCGCGACGATCCCAGCATCATCAACATCCTGCTTGGTCGCCAAAATACATTCAGCAAGCTTTGAGACCGGCACGCAAACGTCGGTTGCCATTACGCTGGCACCGGGTTTGAGAGCAATCGCCGAATAGGCCGCGTTATGCCGCGCCGCCCACAACTTGTCACGTTCTTCGGTATTGCTGGTCCAGGAAAAATTATCGCCACCAAATTCACCGCAGACCTCAGCCATGCGTTCCGCCTGTTCTTTGACCCCGGCATCCGAGCCATGGAATTCCAAAAACAGTGTCGGCTTTATCGGATAGTCGAGGTCGGCATATTTATTGATAGCATCCATCTGCACATCATCAAGCAATTCAATCCGCGCCATTGGGATGCCCCATTGGATGGTGGCGATCACCGCATCGACCGCGCCGGCCAAGCTGTCGAACGAAACCACCGCAGAGGAAATCGCTTCCGGAATGCCAAACAACTTGAGCGTCACTTTGGTAATAATCCCGAGCGTGCCTTCAGAACCGACAAATAGCCGGGTCAAATCATAACCGGAAGACGATTTGCGCGCCCGCCGGGCCGTGCGAATAACGCGGCCATCGGAGGTAACCACTTCGAGGCTCAGAACATTTTCGCGCATGGTGCCATACCGCACCGCATTAGTGCCGGACGCCCGGGTGGCCGCCATGCCGCCAATTGAGGCGTCGGCGCCGGGATCGATTGGGAAAAACAGACCGGTGTCGCGAAGGTATTCGTTGAGCTGCTTGCGGGTGACACCCGGCTCCACCGTGACATCCATGTCTTCGGCGTTGACCTCGAGCACAGAGTTCATTTCCGAGACATCAACACAAATGCCGCCATGAAGCGCCGCCAAATGACCCTCAGCTGAGGTGCCGGTGCCAAACGGAATGATCGGCACATTATGCTTGGCACAGGCTTTGACAATCTCGACAACCTCGTCGGTCGAGCGCGCCATCACAACTGCATCTGCCGGCACAAGATCATGGAACGAAAAATCCCTGGCATGATGCTCGCGTACCGCCATGGCGGTTGAAACCCGGTCGCCAAAGCTTTCCGTCAGCTCTGCAACAAGGGCTGCGATAACTGTTTCATCAGGACGGGTAAGCGGGCCAGAGCCATCTGCAGGCATGAGATTTTCCTTGAGCTAAATTTTCGGGGCGACACCAATATGGCGGAGTTTTTAGCTTCCTGCAATGACGTGAGAAAGCTTGACCGTTAGCGATCCTTGCGGGAAAAAATATGCTGCAATATGATGGGACTGACGACGGTCGTCACCACGGCCATAATCACCACGGCGGAGAATAGATTTTCCACTACCGGATAACCCTCAGTAATCGTGTCGAACAAACCGGCTTCCAGCGCGATTCCCGCGATAACGAGTTCAACGGCGCCGCGGGGGCTCATACCAACTCCGATCGTCATCGAATCACGCGGTGAAAATCCATAGGCACGCGCGCTGCCGCCGGCACCAACAACTTTGCCAAAAAAAGCAACCAGGATCAAAACACCAACAAACAACGGCACATCGGTCAAAGCTCCCAATTTCAAGTGCAGGCCGATCGAGGCAAAGAAAATCGGTGCCAAAAAGCCAAAAGTCAGGGCGGAAACTGTATTCTTCACCCGATCATAACTCGCCGCATCAATGGTTTTCCGGCCGAAATAGAGGCCCGCGACAAAGCTTCCAACAATAAAATGAAGGCCCAACATCTCGGCCATGACGGAGAAAGCGAAGGCGCTAACGAGCATGCCGCTGATTTCAAACTCCTGGGCTTTGAGGTGATGCACCAATCGACCGCCCCAGGGGAAAAGATAAAGGCCGATAATGCCGGTAATGAGGAAGAACACGATCATTTTGGCAAATAAAATGATGATATCGATCAGACCTGGGGGCTCGCCAACTGCAATAAGACCGGTCAACCAAGCCAGTAACAAAAGACTAAGGATGTCATCAAATACGGCGGCAGTGACAATTGTTTGACCGACCTTCGTGTCCAACTGGCCGAGGTCAATTAGAATTCGTACCGTAGCCGGCACAGCCGTAATCGCCAGAGCAGTACCAATAAAGAGACTCTGCGCAGTCCTGAGTTCAGTGTCGGGCAAAAAGTACCAACCAAGCGCCACACCAAGCGCCATCGGGATAACCATGCCGCCAATTGCCACAACCAGTGAGCCGGTCGAGTGTTGTAGTACTTTATGCGGCTGCATCTCCACGCCGGCATATAACATCAAGAAGAACATCCCGAGATTCGTGATGGTGGTGAAAACGTCGTTCTTGACCAGCCCGACGAGTTCAGGGAACACAGCCGGAAATTCGGCAACAGTTGCACCTAAAGCGATCCCAGCAATAAGCTCACCGACGAGCGCCGGTTGACCCAAGCGCTCGGCCCCTTCGCCAAACGTTCTGGTCGCGACCAACAAAATGAGAAGCACATAAAATAGATCCATGTTAAATACCCTAGCACAGCCCATGAGTATTGGAATTGATACGGGACAAATGGAAACAAAGCCTGCGAAGATCTCTGCAATCTCCCTTCTTTTTTCGGAAGATGAACGGTGTGGATCAGTAGCGAAAGAGTGATTCGGATGTGATCAACCATAAGACTATCGTGGCAGCTACCTTACATCTTGAAAGGAGTGTTTTATGGTCCGATCAACGCTTCTCTTAAAGCGGATCAGTCCTCTTCAACTGGGCATGATCTCGGGTCTCTTGCTAGCTATATTGTGGATTGCCATTGATAGCCGGGCAGAAGCCTCGGGCGAGATCAACACCACAGCCAACAACATCGCCATTGAAGGCTATGACAGCGTCGCCTATTTCACGCAAAGAAGGGCCATACGGGGTTCGAAAGAATTCAGCCATCGCTGGAAAAATGCCCTCTGGCAATTTGCCTCGGCCAAGCATCGCGACATGTTCGCCAATAATCCCAAGAAATTTGCACCGCAATATGGCGGCTACTGAGCTTGGGGAATTGCCCACGGGTATGCCGATGGCATCAACCCGGAGGCTTTTGTCATCGTGAATGACAAGCTCTATCTCAACCTAACCCACGGCATCAATGAAGCTTGGATCAGGATCGGTGCCCGCGGCATTAAAAAAGGCGACGGCTATTGGCCCGGCATTGTTAGAAAGCTTGGGCCCAAGGATGAGACCGGCAAACGCCCTTATTGGGCAAAATAAAAGGAATTAAGGTCATTTCGGGGCACCGCTTGCTTAATCTTCTCAATATCCCTAGATAACTTAATAGAACTCTATTGGGGAGATAAAACGTGGCAATTTCAAAATTTGGTTCAAAATTAAGTTCAAAATTCAAACATCTGGCCGTCATCGGCGTATTGGCCCTAACGGCCTGCGATGAAGCATCGAATGTCACGCCCGGCTTTACCCGAGGCGAGATCGTTCAAAGCACACTGATCTATTCAAATTCTAAGGGCCCTATTTTGGTTGAAATCCACGGCGATCCTTTTGGCATGCGAGATAGCGTTCTGGCTGAGAAAATTCTAGCCAGTCTGGTGGGTCACTTTACTTCGCCGATCATCCGCTTCACCACCGACAAAGATAAAGCCTTCACGCCCAACGTTACCTACCGCATTGCATTTGGCTGGCCCGAGAAAGAGGGCGCGGAGGAACTCTGTAGCAAGAAAATCCCCGACCTTTCGCCCAAACTTGAGAAAATCACCGTCGCTGGTGCGTTTTGTATGGACAGTGAGCGCCTCTCAGATGCCGAAGGCTGGGTTACGGATGTTAAAACGCCGGATGATTTAAAGTTTAAATCGCTTATGTCGGATCTGGCCCGCTCCGTGCTCGACCGGGGTGTTGAATAACAAGCCTAAGTTCTCGGTCGGGTTTCTCTGATGGCGATATAAACGGCACTAGCGACGACAATAACTATACCCAGCATTGAGATTGTATCCGGGAAGTCGCCAAAAAACAGGTAGCCGAACAATGTTGCGAAAACAATTTGCGCTAACGTCATTGGTGCGAGAATTGAAGCTTCACCATGTAAAAATGCGGTAAAAAGACAGGTCTGGCCCATCGCAGCCACACTGGCAAAGCCAACAATCAACAACCAGTCTTCCGGCCGAGGCGGAACCCAAACAGAAAAAATCAATGGCGTCAGGAGTAGGGCCCCGATCACCGACGAATAGGTCAAATTGACTAAGGGCGGGGCTTTATCAGCCAAGAGCCGATTAAAAACGTAGAAAAATCCGATGGATATGCCGGCACCAAAAGCAATCAAATAGCCGAGCCGGTCTCCGCCGAAATCAGGCCGCAACACAATTAATATGCCGACAAAGCCAACAATGACCGAAACCCAACGACGCAGACCGACTTTCTCGCCCAGCACAAAAGGCGAGATTGCCGTCGTCACCATCGGTGCCACAAAGGTAATTGCAGTCGCCTCGGCCAAGGGCACCAGACTGATCGACCAATAGAACATACCAATGCCCGTGATTACCGAAATCGCCCGCAAGGACTGCAATATTGGATTGGCAGGCAACAGGCTGCGAGGACCATATTTGATGGAAATAATTGGTACATAGAACAGGCTTGTAAACAGCATCTGCGTCCACATCACGACAATGGCGGAATAATACCCATCGGTCATTTTGACAAAGGCATCTTTCAGCGGAAATAGAAACATCGCTAAAACCAACAGAATGATGCCGAGCCATTGCTTCTGGCTGGGTTTTTGACTGGGTTTCTGGCTGGGGTTTTGGCCCGGCAATTGGATATCAGGAGACGGCATTTTTATCCTTTAGGAGACCAATGATTGGCCATTAACAGATTTTTAAAGGAATTCTCCGAATATACCAGCCATAAGAAAAGAGGGGTGAGAATCACCCTGATACACCAGAGAACAGAAAACTTTAAGAAGAGCAAAAAAATGGAATTAGCTTATATCACCTTCCTTCTATTCGGCGGTTTGGCAGCGATCGCTTATATCCTTGATGAATCTGAAGAAAGAACGTCCCCAGCAACCGCTGAAATTTGACGCCGAGCCCTTGCGGGCACGACCACGCAAACTACATAAATCGTGATCCAATTATCTATTTTGAGACGCCTATTGAAGGGTCTCAATACGTTAGGATCATGAACTGGAATTCGGCCAATAATGGCGAATTTCGTAGATTTATATCGCTTCGAAGGAGGATATACGATGCGTAGTTATGACTTTTCACCCCTATTTCGTCATTCAGTAGGTTTTGACCGTATGCAACGGTTGCTCGATAGCACTGTCGATCATGGTCAATCAGCCTCAAATTCTTACCCGCCTTATAACATTGAAGCCGTAGGCGACGATGCTTATCGCATTTCAATGGCAATCGCCGGCTTTGGCGAAGATGATCTTGAGATCGTCGCCAAAGACAATGCGCTTTCGGTTAAAGGCGAAATTAAGTCGCAAGGCGAGAACAAATATCTCCACCGCGGCATTGCGGGGCGCACCTTCGAGCGCAATTTTGACCTCGCCGATTACGTCAAAGTCGTTGATGCCCATCTTGAGAACGGCCTACTTCATATTGATCTCATCCGCGAAGTGCCGGAAGCACACAAGCCGCGCAAAATCGAGATCAAACAAGGCACAAGTTCAACGCTTGCCGATAAAGCCAAAAAGCTCGTCGGTGGTGACAAAGAAGCCGCCTAAATAATTTAAACTCGCCCAACAGGGGGACACGCCGATTTGGCATGTCCCCCTAAATTCTTCCAATTCCTCTAATGACTCTACCGCTGCTTTTGGCTAGCATAAGCCCATGAGGTGCGTTCTTTTATTTTTTATTGTGATTGCAATTTGGCCCCTGCCGGCTCTGGCCCAAGAGGCTAAACCCGATCTCAGTGCGTTCAGTCCCGAAACCCGCAAAAGCTACGAAGACACTCAGAAATTTATTGATCAGACCCAAAGCAAAATCTCGCTCGTGCGCAGCCAAACTGATGCGCGGGCCAAAGAGATTGAGGCGCTGGCCAATCGGGTCGGTGATATCATTACCAAGATGTCGGGGCAGGGCGAGGACAATACCGCCCTGCAATCAGAAATCTCTGTGTTGAATGAATTACTCGCCCTGGAGCGTAAAACAACAGTCGATTTGCGGGGCGAGAACGTCAAACTCACAAGCGCTGTCGAGAGCCATAAAACGCAGCAGGCCAAATTAGAAAAGCAACGGACGGAAGATCTAAAGGCTCATGAGGCCAGGTTGGCTAAGGTGCAGCAACGTCTGAACACGGCACTTGATACGGCGGTGACACGCGAGAAAACCAATAATGTCCTAGTGACGAATGTTGAGAAACTCACGGCAGAAGCCGAGCGACTGAAAAAACAGGTGAAGATATTAAAAGAGAACCGCTATCGGCCCAAACGACGGCTGAGCCCAGCAAAATAAATTTACAAAATAATTTTATTTTTCTAAATTTGATTTCTGGATGACGCGCTTGTATTGCAACATTTTCTCCAGCACCTCGACCCGCTCTTCAACCGAATTTTCGATCGATAGAAACAGTTCCCGCTCACCGGTCTTGAAATTCCGCTTCTCGGTAAAGAGTGTTTTATCAAATTGCATTTTCGCTGCCATAGGAAGAATGATACCCACTATCAGGGGCGTTTGGAAAGCCCCCTTTTTTAGTTTTGTGCGCTGGGCGTGATCGATTGCTGGGCCTCGTTGTCAGCTGTCAAATCGGGGGCCGCTACCGCGAGCGTGCCGGTCAGCATTGGCACACCGGCTTCTTTCAGCGCTTTCAAGAACGCCGTGTTCAATCCATAACGCGTCTGAAAATATTGTTTGGTTGGCACCCAAAAGCGTAAGCCAATGATCACCCCGCCGAGGGTAAAATCATGCACGCCAATTTGCGGCGCCTGAGTGGTATCAACGTCGGCATGGTTGTCGAGCACACCCCGCAACGTCGCGATAACTTTATCGATATCCTGGGTATCACCAATCGCGATCCGGCTTTCAACAATCCGCTTATCTTCGGAATTCACTACGACCTGGCCGACGATTTCTTTATTAGGGATGGTGATTTTCTCACCGTCCTCACCGGTTAACACGGTAGCGGCCAATTTCACATCGGCGACAACGCCGCTGACCTTACCGATGGTGATGGTATCACCGACACCATAGGTGCGGCCCAGAAGGATGGCAAAGCCGGCGCCAAAATTCGACAGTGGCCCCTGGATCGCCAAGGTGGCGCCGAAGGCAGCTGCACCAGCCAAAGCAATCAGCGGTGCGATTGAAATGCCAAAGTTACCCAGCGTAATGACCACAATCATGGCAACAACGATAAGCTTAACAATACTGCCGATAAGGCGCGCCAGTGCAGGATCAACCTCCTTGGCACCTGCCATCGAAACGACCTTTCGCCCGGCCCAGCCGGCAACCTTCAGGCCAATGAACAGGAATACCAGAGCGCCGATGATTTGAAACCCGTAGGCAACACCGAACTCTACGAGCGAGTCAAATAATGTCTGCAACGCAGCAATATTTTTTTCGAGATCTTTTTCCATGCGTCCTTGTTCCCTCTCTAATGTAATTGTGCCGGCGTCGGTGTGATCACCCTAGCCGCATCACCAATAGCCAATTTCAAATCCCAGCCTGCTTTATCGGCTGCCTGCTGTAGAATATGACAAACTGCATGCAACATTTCATCATTTAAATTCAGATTGATGCTTCGCCCGGCGGAGGTATGGAACGACAGCCTGATCGCGCCCTGCTCGGTTTTGCCGAGCTCCGCGTTAATCGCCAACAGAGGTTGCTCTGTCTCAGCTGCGGCCTTATCCGGCTTTTGATGTTTTTGACTAAAATCAGCGCCCTGTACGGCTTCTTGATGTTGCATCGACAACACGGCTTTTTTAACTTGAGGACGCTCTTGTTCCTTTACATCGGGCTCGGCGGCAAAATTTTGCACGGCGACACCCCAGATTTGCCGCACCAACCGCCGGGTCAACCACACCCGGTATTCGGTTTTCTCCACCGTGTTGACGCGAAACAAGATCCGATCTTCTGCCGGATTGTATTCCGCCGTCATTTGATGAAGTGCATCACCCAAGAGAATACTCCCTAATCATTCCAATGCGCCATCGCCAAGCCGGCAATAGGCGAGGTAAAATAAGGTATCCGTGTGCCGCGTAGGCTACCAATATAAGCGGTTTTCAGATCGGGGCCACCAAAGGTTACGCTGGCCATCCAAGGTGCAATGGTGCCGCTGGCGGCCAGCATAAGTTCAGGCGTTGCTTCATCATTGCGAAATGCCGTCTCCAAAGCTTCGGCTGGGGCCTGGTTTAAATCATCCAAAATGACGTGGTACTCACCTTCCGGCGTGATGGCAAAAATTTGGTCCGACATAATCAGCGTACCCCAGAGATTACCGTAAGCATCAAAGGTAATACCATCTGGAAAACCGTTCGCACCCGCTTTGCCGAGTTTGCTGGGGCCATAAACCTCGCGCCCCGAAAGCGCGCCATCATCGGCGACTTTCATGCGAGAAATCCGCTGGCCGGTGGTCTCGACGATATAGATATAATCTTCATTGGCATCGAGGCGCACTTCATTGGTGAAGCCAAAACCATCGGCAACCACCCGGAGGCCATTTTCATCCGCCAGCGCAACATAGCCATCGGCAACGTTCGGGCTCATCGCCTGCATCCAGTTTTTGATCCGGGTTGAGACCGTCAACCACAGCCGATCCTTGGAATCGCGCAACACGAAATTCACTTTGCCAATGGCCTTGCCATCGATGCTGTCATAGATCGTTTTTGTTTCCCCATCCGGCGCCATCACCTCCAGAACATCGGTGCCGAAATTTGAGATATAAATCTGGCCACCTTTGCCAAATGCCATGCCGTTTGGCAGCGTGCCTTCGGTGAAACGGGTGGCTTCGTCAACTGCCTCTTCAAACTGATCTTTCAGATTCCCAAAGGTCTGGGTAATAATTTTTTGTGAGCCATCCGGTTTAATATGAACCACGCCACCCCTGGCATCCGCCGCCCATAGCGAGCCATCGGGCTTTGCCAAAATACATTCTGGGCGCTGCAGATCTTCACCGATATAAGAGAGGTCTTCGGCGGTCACGGTAAAATCTAAAATCGGGTTACGCGTCATTTTGGTTGTGCCCTGCTGTTTGGCTTTTTATGGTCAACTTACAGACAATGAATTTGAGGGGGAATATGAGATGAGTCAATTCGTGTTATTCATTACAATAACTTTGAAGCCGGGGACCAAGGATACTTTTATGCCCCTTATTCAAGAAAATGCCAAAGCCTCGGTCAGTGACGAGCCGGGCTGTCAGCAATTCGATGTGCTGCTTCCAAGTGATGGCTTAGAGGATAGTGTTTGTCTTTATGAGATATACGACGACAAAGATGCTTTTGCCGCCCATCAAGCGACATCCCATTACAATGAATTTAAAGCAATGACGGGCGAGATGATTGCTAATATGGATGTTGTTCGCCTGACCGGCCAAGCGAGTTAGAGGAAAGGTTTTATGCAAACCTGCTACGATATAGTTTGGCTGTCAGCCCAGCGTGCGCCAAATGATTTGGCCCTGGTCGACGACCAAAGCGAGCGCGCGTTAACCTATAGTCAGCTAATCGACGAAATCAACGTGGTGGCGGCTGGCTTACAGGAACGTGGCATCCGCCAGGGCATGCGCATCGCAACCGTGCTGCCGAGCCTGTTTGATCACGCCATCGCCATTTTGGCGCTACAAAGACTGGCCGCCATACCGGCGCTGATGAATTTTCGTCTCAAGCCTGAGGAAATTACCGAACTCATCAAGCTTGGAGAAATCGAGGGCGCGATTATATTACCCGATGACGCCATGGCCGAAGCCTGTTCAGCTGCACTTGGAAATACCGATCGACTGTGGAGCGTGGGTGCGGCCCTCGGCGGCGCAAGCAACTTCGTTGAGTGTCGGGGCGATGCCTCGGCGCTGGGTCCAATTCCGAAACCAGACCGTGAAGACATTGCTTTTATTTTCTATACCTCCGGCACGACAGGATTACCGAAAGGTGTCGAGCTTGCGCACCGGACGACCGAGCATCGTATTCTTTGGCTCGCCACCCAGACTGACCTCCGCCACGGTAACCACAACAAGGCTCTCGGCTTTATGCCGCTCAGCCACGCCATTGGTTTTTATGGTGTTTTCTTAGGAATTTTGGGCTTCGGCGGCACCTTTTTTGTGCAATCGGCATTTAACCCGGCAGAAGCCATCGAGATGATTGAGAGACACGAGATCACCTATATGTTTGCTGTCCCTCAGCTCTACTTTGCGATGACCCAGGTGCCAACTTATGCGCCTCAGAAAATGAAAAGCCTGAAAACCGTGCTCTATGGCGGCGCGGAAATTATGCCCGATTTTCTGATCAAAATTGACAAAGAATGGCCGGCTAAAATTTTTCATATTTATGGCACCACCGAAATTATGTGTCCATTTACCAATCCGGACCCGGTTGGTGAGCATACGCGGCTAAGGCCCGCCTATTATGTTCGCCTGCGCGTGATCAAAATAGGCGGCAGCGTGGATGAAATAGCCCAGCCCGGCGAAGAAGGTGAGCTGATTGTCGACGCCTCGAGCGATCTTGTTTTTTCAAGCTACCTCAATCGGCCTGACGCGACAGAAGAAGCCATCACCGATGGTTGGTATTTCACCGGCGACGTTTGTTTGGTTCGTGATGACGGTGACTATAATCTGATCGGGCGGACCGGTGATATGGTGCGCTCTGGCGGCGAAAACATCCACCCCTCTGAGATCGAGCCGCATTTAATGGCCCATCCTGATTGCGCTGAGACTGCTATTATCGGCATCAAAGATGCGACCTGGGGTGAAATGGTTGTCGCTTGTGTGGTGGCAAGTGAGGCCGATGCAGCAAGCTTTAATGCGCATATCAAAGCAACACCGCTTGCCAGCTATAAGCGACCCAAAGCCTATCTGTTTATGGATGTCCTGCCCCGCAATGCCGCCAATAAGGTGTTGCGCCGTGACCTGATCGAAATTGCCAACAAAGCGAGAGAGACCGGCGATAATAGTTTTTTTGAGGTTTAGCCCGGGTTCTTCAACGCGCGAACCATTTGCGCCAGTTTTGATAATTTGTGATCGGTGAGACCCAGCTCGTCGAGATGGCTCACGGTGTTGAACAAATAATCCTCACATTTACCGAGCGGTCCGATGGCGCCGGCGATGGCCTCTGCAATCACGTCCGGTGCCAGTTTACCCGCGTAGTTTTCATGCGCTCGGTTCATCGTGAAGGCAATGGCGTTTACGCTGCCTCCAGCTGTGCGCAATTTAACGATCTTCGGTACATAAGAGCCGCCGATCATTTCTCGGTTCCAGATAACTTTAAGTTCCTGCTCTGCCTCCTTGGCCGGGATGCGAAAGGCGATGCCCCGGCTTGAACCACCCGGCTCTAACGCCAAGGTCAGGCCCGGGCGCTCCGGCGTGCCGCGACCAATGCGCGTCCACATGCTAAACTGTCGATGATAGCCAAACAGCGTCGCATGACGCTGCTCAACAAACTCGATCATCGGGCTCCAGATCAGCGAGCCATAGGCATACAGCCAGACATCTTCATCTTTCGGCCATTGCGCCATCAGATCCCAGCGTGATTTATCCCGCTCAGCGACCGGCAATTTTCGGAAATGCCCTTGTTGCTCACTCAAAGTAATCATCTCTTCGAGCAGGCCGTTCTCGACATCTTCTCGGGCGATCTTGCCATGCGTTCTGAAGGAAGGCGGTGAGTTTGTCATATCTTATAGGTAGGATAGCTGAAGCTCAGCGGCAAGCTTCTTTATGCAACGGACAAATCCTCCGTTGCTTCATCCATTTCCTGGCTGCGTTCATAGTAATCACGAATGAGACGCGCCGTATTTTCGAGATGTTCTCGCATACGCGCCTCAGCCCGCGATGATTCGCCGCGCTCTAGGGCATCGAGAATATTTATATGATCAACTTGCGCCCGACCGATATTTTCAGCATTAACCCGGCCACCCCAATTGGCGACAACAAAGAGTGTCGCCAGGGGAATAAAAACAATCTGGTCAATTTGGCGTTTGAGAAAGGGACTTTCCGCCGCCTCAACGATGGTTCTATGGAACGTATTATTCATGCGCCGCCAAGCGGGCCCATCGAAATCATCTTCGGCAGCCTTGGCTGTAATGATCTCTCCTTCCTCGACGCATTTCGACAATTTATTGCGGGTCCAGCGATCGAGCCCTTTTTCCGCGACCAAACGGCAAGCCATACCTTCTAATGTGGCCCGCACATAATAGGCGTCGACGATTTCATTGACAGTAAATTCCTTGACCCGGTAGCCGCGCTTGGCGACATATTCCAACAAACCTTCTTGGGCCAGACTGCTCAAGGCGGTCCTGATCGGCGTCCGGGACATACCCAACTGCTGGCTCAACGGATTTTCCTGCAAATGGGTGCCGGGCGCGACATCACCCCGGACGATTTGATCGCGAATTTTCTCCGTCGCTATTTCAGATTGTGTGATCACACGTTTTTCCTAAACCTCAGCCGTCACTTTGCTTAGCCTTAAATATTACACTATATTTATGACAATTTCCATGTATACATATAGTATTTTTTAGGGTATTTTCTTGGGAAATCTAACCAGAATTAAACGAAAATAGAGTGATATGTATTCAATATTTAATTTTAACCCTTTGAATACAAAAGAATAATCATATTTAGCTAAAGAATACCGGGAAATCTTATGAAAAAACCAAATTTTTTACTGTTTATCACTGATCAACACCGCGCCGACAATCTAGGCTGTTACGGTAACGAGATCGTTAAAACACCGAACATCGACAGCATCGCCGGAAGCGGCACGCAGTTTGAGCGCTTTTATGTCGCCAATCCGCTCTGCATGCCCAATCGATCTTCCCTGATGACCGGTCGGTTTCCGTCGGTTCACGGTGTGCGCTGTAACGGCACCCCGCTATCGCTGCAAGCCCGTACCTATGTCGAACATCTCGCCGATAATGGCTATGATACCGCACTGATCGGTAAATCCCACCTCCAGAATATGACCGGTAGGCCACCCGGATGGTCACCTAATTCGGATGATTTTGCCGTCGATGAAAACGGCATCCCCCAGCAGGCCTTTGACTGGGACATGCAGGGCGCGGAATATGAAAACGAAAACCCTAATCTTTGGCGCGATGATAAAAACCACGACGTAAAACTGCCGTTTTACGGGTTTGAGCATGTCGATCTCTGCACCGAACATTCGGACGAGGTCGGCGGTGCCTATGAGCGCTGGCTGCTCGAAAAAGAGCCCAATGGCAACACTATGCGGGGCCGAAAAAACTGCACATCGGACAACAAGATCACCACGCCGCAGGCCTGGAAAACGCAATTGCCGGAAGAGCTTTATCCGTCTGCCTATATCGGTGACATGACGCTGGATTATTTGGATTCTCATGCAGCATCGGACGATGACAACCCGTTCTTCGTCCAATGTTCTTTCCCGGACCCCCATCACCCGTTCACACCGCCCGGCAAATATTGGGACATGTATGATCCAGACGACATGCCGATCCCGGCGACCGTTAATGACGGCGATTCTTCGATGGAAGTTTTCTTGCGCGATCAATTGGCAAAAGGTGAAGCCGTTCGCCACACCCAAATGCCATATGCCGCGACAGCCCGTGAAGTTCAAGAAGCCATGGCCTTAACCTTCGGCATGATCACGATGATTGATGATCAAATTGGCCGCATTTTAGGAAAACTCAAAGAATTGGGATTGGATGAGGATACCGTTATCATCTTCACCTCAGACCATGGCGATTATATGGGCGATCATGGCTTGATGCTCAAAGGTCCGCTGCATTTGCAAGGTATGATCCGGGTGCCGTTCATTTGGTCCGACCCAGACGGCCGCAAAGCCGGTACAACATCCTCGCTTGGCCAAACCATCGACATTTCCCGCACCATCTTGGAGCGCGCCGATATTAATCCCTATTGGGGCATTCAAGGAACGTCTATTCTGGGCGATATCACAGGTAAGGCGCCAACTGATCGCGACGCTGTCTTGATCGAAGACGATCGCCAGCGGATCAATCTCGGCTTCACGCGTTTTCAGAAAATCCGTACTTTGATCACCGAGCAATATCGCTTCACGCTTGGTTATCCAGACGCTCGGGACGAGCTGTATGATCTCAAGGCAGATCCCGGCGAGCTCAATAATTTGTGGGATAGCGAGCCCGAACTGCGCGCTCAGCTGACCGATCAATTGATGCGGATGGTGCTGGAATATCAGGACCCGACTCCCCTAGCGACAGCGGTCGCTTAATAGTATAGAATTATTCTAAAGGAGAAATATCATGGCCGTAACAATGCTTCATCATGTTGCCTATCGCTGCAACGATGCCCAAGAGACTGCGGATTTTTATACCAAGCTCTTAGGCCTCGAGTATTACGCTGCCGTTTCTGAGGAAACGGTGCCCTCGACGGGCGAGATCAGCCCCTATATGCATATTTTTTTCGCCATGAAAGATGGCTCTTGCGTCGCTTTTTTTGAAGTGCCGGCCTCGCCGCCGATGCAGAAAGATCCCAACACCCCTGAATGGGTGCAGCATTTAGCGCTGCAAGTTGAGAGCATGGAAGAACTTCTGATGCGCAAAAAGCTGCTCGAAGATGCCGGTGTTGAAGTGATCGGCCCAACCAATCACGGCTTCTGTGAATCGATTTATTTCTTTGATCCGAACGGCCACCGCACGGAACTAACGCTCCATATTGGTGATGAGGCAATGATGGAAAGACTAAGTTCCACCGCCCCAGCCATGCTGGAGAAATGGAACCAATCCAAAGAAGTCCAACGCGATGCCGCCTGGGTTCATGACGGCTCAACGCAAACTTCTTAATTAGTGACTGTCACTTAATTAACCTTTGGGATCTTTTTCGGCGCCGACCCAGCCACTATGGGTGATGTCGACAATGATGTTATTGGGATCGCGGTATTTAATCTCGTAAAAGCCAGAGCCGCCGCTGGTGTCTTTGGCGACCTCACCCATCATGTAATGGCCACCATTTTCTTCCAATGATGCTTTGGTCGCATCGACGTCATCAACCCAAAAGCCGATGTGATGCAGACCTACAAAATCTTTGCCCACATTCGTCGGGCTGGTTGCCTGACCCGCTGCTTCGTCAGATTTGTATTCAATGAGAGCCAGGCTCATTACGCCATCAGACATGTAGCCGACACTGGCCATCGGAGTCTCATTTTCTCGCACCAATTCCATGCCAAAACCATTTTCATAAAATTCCTGTGCCGCCCGGCGATCCGGTACCGAGAGCGCTATATGGCGCAATTTTCCGGTTGGTTTCTCATTTGTCTCATTTGGCATCTTCATTCCCCCCCTTTAGTTTTTTCTATTCCGCTTCGTCGATCTTTATCCGAATGCCCGGTGGCAAAAGAGTTGACGCATCACCTATGGCTTTATCAATTTGCTTTTGGGTCAGATTGGCACCTTGCAGATCGGCGCCCTGAATATTGGTACTTAGAAAAGTTACATCTTTGAAATCGACGCCCGCCATTTGCGCGCCTTCAAGATTGGCGCCGGATAAATCGGCTGCCCGGAGTTCTGCTTCCTGCATCTGAGCAGATTTCAAATTGGCGTGGCGTAAATTGGCATTGTGAATATCAGCCTCACCCAAATTGGCGCCCGACAAATTAGCGCTGCGCAAATCGGCATCAAACAAATTAGCTCTGGCCAAATTTGCATCCTGGAGATCGGCACTGCGCAAATTGGCATTTGATAAATTAGCCTCAGAGAGATCGGCGCCCGATAGATCCTGATCGGCAAAATCAGCCTTTTCGCCTTTCGCGCCATGCGTCTGTAACCACTCAGCGTGAGACTCTAGCTTGGCCGCGATCTCCGCCGCCCGGTCCGGATTACCGCCATCGTCACGTTCTTTTGGCGCGGCCACCAATTCAATTTTTTCTTTTTCCGGCTCAGCTTCTTTTTGAGCTTTTGGCTTGAGCGGCTTAACCGGCGCTGGCTTCGGCGCTGCTTTCAACTGTTCCCTTGTTTCATCAGAAACCGCTGCGGCCATGGCACTATCAATTTCACTCACCGTATCCGGCACCTCTGGCCCGTCATCAATCACCGCGCCATTTAGGCTGGATTTGCCACCCGTCTCGATATGATTGGGTGCCTTGACCACTTTTGGCGGTGGCGCTTCTTTGATGGTCGGCCGCCCATTGGCGCCGCGGCGCTCCTCACCTTGATAATTTGTCACATTGCTGGGATTGCGGCGAGACGGGCCAAAAAACCCTTTTGAAATAACAAAACGCCGAGGTTTCTCCAGGACACTAACCACGCGTTTCTGCAAGGCTTCGTCGTCAAAGGGTTTGCGAATAAAATGTTCAAAGCCAATTTCACAGGCTCTGAAGGCCGTTGCCGGTTCGATATTCCGGGTCATGATAACAATCGGCAGATTTTCATCTGCTGGCGTCTTACCGGCCCGAATCTGGCTCAGAAAATTTAAACCAACCGCGCCGCCCATATCAATTTCCATAATAATGAGGTCGGGCAACCACTCGCCATTGAGCAATTGGAGCGCGTCTTCGACCGAGGCACAACACCGCAAATTCGTTAGCTGAATCCCGGCAACAGCCTTGCTGACGACATCATGAAATTCTGGATTTTTGTCTAGAATTAAGACTTTAATTCGAGCGAATTTAGACATGGTTGAGTAAGAAATGCCCTTAAAATATACCTGCAAAATGATTTTTTGGAATGTTCACTTTTCGAAGAGTTGAGTCAATATTTAATCTGGTCTCTATGAGCCCTCACGCCGCGTGTTTTGATAGACCACCTCGATTTTGGCAGCAAATTCCTCAGCTCTGCCAAGAGACGAGTTTTGCAATTCTTCCCGCAAAGCGGCGCGAGTCTTCTGCAAGGCTTCTAAATCGCCCGCCAAAGAGCACGCCAAATCAATATAGACATTTGGCGTATCGGCAATCCATTCCGGATGTCCGAGGTGGGTTAGAATTGACGCCCCGACGCGCCCGGCATGACGCTCACCCTTAAGCGTGATGATCGGAATTCCCATCCAAAGCGCTTCAAAGCTCGTCGTCGTACCATTAAAGGGAAAGGTATCCAGACCGATATCAATTGAATTATAGAGCTCCAGCGGGTTGTCATCCCGGGCTATCCAGCCCTGTAGAATAATTCGCTCTTTGGCGATCCCGCGATTTTGGAAAGCATCGATAATTCTATCCGGCACCACATCATAGTCCAGCATGCCGCCTTTAAGCAGGAGTTTAGATGCCGGGTTTGCCTGCAAAATTGCCGCCCAGGTCTTAATGGTACCTTGGGTCATTTTGGCAATATGGTTAAAAGATCCAAAAGTGACGTAGCCGGTTTCAAGCGCCGGCAACGGGCCGATATCGGGTGCGTCATTGGGCGGCAGATAGCAGTGAAAGCCGCCTTCAAGCCGAACGAGTTGTTCGCTGTGATATTGGTCTGCGGGCCCTACGGGGTCGGCGATTTCATCGGTTAAGCGATACTCAATTGCCGCGAGGCCAGTTGTCGCCGGATAGCCAAGCCAGGACATCTGAACAGGGGCCGGCTTTTGCGCGAAGACCGCAAGCCGGTTATTAACAGAATGGCCTGCCAAATCGACCAATATGTCGATGCCATCTTGGCTGATGCGCGCTGCCATTTCGTCATCGCTCATCACCGTCACGTCGCACCAATGCTCGATATGCGCTTTAAACCAAGCCGTCGCTTCGTCTTCGCGGGTAACGTTGGCATAGGCGAAAATCTCGAACGCGTCGGAGTCATGAGCTTCAATCAGCGGCTTTAAAAAATAGGCACAGGAATGGGTTCTGAAATCAGGCGAGACATAGCCGATCCTCAATCGCTTGCTCTCTTTACGATCCGAAGCCTCAATTTCGCCAGGCCCGAGATCAGCAAACCCTTTGGCCCATTCCTGATGGGCCGCAAAAATTGACTGTTCGGTTTCCGCCGGATCATAGAGCAAATTCATCAACAGATTTTGCCACGCGCTCTGATAGCCAGGATCCCTTTTAAGAGCTTCTCGGAAACAGCCCAGCGCCTCGGCCTTGCGCCATTGATCGTTTAATACGTTACCAAGATTAAAATGCGCGGTGACATAGCCAGGATCGAGAGCCAGTGCATGACGAAAAGCCTCTTCGGCCTGCAGGGTTTTGCCAGACACGCTAGCCTGACTGTTCAATGCATTGCCGAGATTGGTCCAGGCTTCCGGACTTTTTAGTGAAACCGAGACCGCTTGTCTTCCAATTTGCTCGGCCTCAGCACTTTTGCCCTGGCCATCCAAAGCCGCCGTCAAGCCGATCAGGGCAGCACCTTCATTGGGTGTCAATTCAAGGGCTTGGCGAAAAGCGCTTTCTGCCGGGCCATAGTTTTGCAATTGACCCAAGACCGTGCCGAGATTAACCAGCGCCTCCGGCCAGTCCGACTTGAGATCAACCGCCGTTTGGTAGGCTTGAGCCGCCTTTGCCAATTCACCCATGGCACCATAAGTAACTGCGAGATTGAACGGGAAGGTTGGCCGGTCGGGGGCGGCTTCAATTGCCCGAACAATTAAATCCACTGCTTCAGCCAACTCGCCGCGGGCCTGCGCGATGAGGCCCAAAAAATGCAGCGCATCAGGATTGGCTTCATCGCTACTCAACACGTCGCGGTAAATTACTTCTGCCTCGGCCAACTTACCGGCCTGGTGCAAGGCCAGGCCTTTTTCTAAGTTTTCACGGCTCATATCGCATCCCCGACCGCATGCATTATAAGCTGGCGCTGATGGGGCCGGACGCGATGCTCAAACAGATAAATGCCCTGCCAGGTGCCAAGCGCGAGACGTCCGCCTGAAATTGGAATGCTCAGCGTGGTCTGGGTAAGCGCACCCTTGATGTGCGCTGGCATATCATCGGCCCCTTCCGAGCTATGGTGATAGAGCGAGACATCTTCCGGCACGAGTGTTTTGAAAAAAATCTCCAGATCCCGCATCACATCGGGGTCGGCATTTTCCTGGATAACCAAGGAGGCTGAGGTGTGGCGGCAATAAAGCGTCAGCAGTCCGCTCGCCATGTTAAGTGCGTTCGTCCACGCGACCACCTCTCGGGTCTGCTCATACAATCCCTGACCGGATGTCTGAACAATGAGCGTTTCCTGAGCTTGCGAGAGAGCCTGTTGCATACCTCATCTTGTAGCGTCTTTTTGCCAAGCTGCCCAACTTTTTAAGCCCCCTTGCATTGCCAACGCCGTTCAGTTTAGGATGGCCGTCTGGGAGGAACATATAATGAACATTAAAAATCAGGAATTGGGGCTGGATGACTTCGAACAAGACATTCCCGCGCTCGGGCCGTTTGATGCCAGTGATATCGCCCGTGGCATTTGTCGCTATTTGCGAAATCTTGGCTATAGCCCGCTGACTGAGTTCAAATTGCTTTCCAGGCGGCGCGTTGATGTTATCGGCCTAAATAAGGCCGGGCAATTCATCATCGTGGAGATTAAATCCTCCGTCGCCGATTTTCGCAGCGATGAGAAATGGCACGAATACCTCCCCTTTGCCGATCAAATGTATTTCGCTGTCGCCAATGGATTTCCGCTGGAGCTCTTGCCCGAAGAATGCGGTATTATGATTGCTGACGCATACAACGCAGCGGTTATTCGCGACGTGCCGGTCAAAAAACTCAATGCAGCTAGGCGGCGCACACAAATTGTCCGCTATGCCAAGACAGCCGCCGATCGGCTCCACCGGCTCAACGATCCTAACCGGCGCTAGCTCGCTCGATCTCCAGTAATGCTTTTTTACGATCAATCCCCCAGCGATAGCCGGTCAAATCACCGCTCGCGCCAACCGCTCGGTGGCAGGGAATAATCACGCCAATCGGATTGGACCCGCAAGCCCGCCCGACAGCCCGGGCGCTTTTAGGTTCACCAATGGCGGCCGCGATCGCGCCATAGGTCTCGGTGAAACCGGTTGGGATTCGGGTCAGATAAGACCAGACCTTGGCTTGAAAAGCCGTCGCGCGGATATCAATGGGTAAATTGCTGGTTTTTTGCGAATGGCTGTCGATCACCCCAATCACTGTTGCTAACACCTCGGCCATGTCTTCTTCATTGCGGCGCAACTGGGCGTTTGGGAATTCCTGACCAAGCTCAGCCTCAACCGCTTTGATGTGATCGCCAAAGCACACCCGAACCAAACCATGTGCCGTCGCGGCGACCAGCACCCGGCCCAAATGACAATGGCCAATGGCGTAATTGATCTCGGCCCCCCTACCGCCTTTGCCATAACTCGCCGGCGTCATGCCAAGCTTGCCATTGGCACTTTCATAGAGCCGGCTCGAGCCACCAAAGCCGGCGTCATACATCGAATTCGTAACCGACTGACCCGCTTTAAGCTTGGTTTTAAAAGTCTCCAGGCGCCTGGTCTCAGCATATTGGCGGGGCGAGATGCCGGCTGCTTTTTTAAACATCCGCTGCAAATGGGTTGGGCTCATATTGAGGGTGGCGCCCAATTCGGCCAGCGTCGGCGCGCCTTCTTCATGTGCATCGATTAGGCTACAAACCTGCTCGACGAGATTTCTATTTTTGTTTGTCATGAAATGATCTTACCTGATCGGCTGAGAAAAACTATCCGAAGCTTGCGCTACGGCAAAGTTAAAATTCAGCCATAACGCTGAAGCTGCTCAGCATTCGTATTGAGCCAGGCCCGGGCCGCTTCAACCTGCACATCAAATCCCGCCACCGTCTGCCAAAAGGCGGCGCTGTGATCCATATGTCGGAGATGTGAGACCTCATGGGCGACCACATAATCAAGCACCCATTCCGGCGTTAGGATAAGCCGCCAGCAAAAGGATAGATTGCCATTTGGGGCGCAAGACCCCCAGCGCGACTTGGTATCACGCACGGTGATGCGGCCGATTTTACGGTCCAGCTCAGCCGCCATAGTTTGGGCGCGGGGTTGAATTTCAGCCTTGGCTTCTTTACGCAACCAATCGCCGAGACGCCTGGCCAAATGTTCAGGGCGGCCGCCCATCTTGATAGTGTTTTCAGCCTTGATTGCGACAGCTTTGAGATCAGGATCGTGACAGACAACATGCTCTTCCCCCAGCAGAGGAATTTGCGCACCGTCTTCAAAGGGAATTTTGCGGGGGAGTTTTTCGAGCCGGGAGAGGAGCCAGTCTGACTTTTCCTGCACCAGCAATAACGCTTCGCGCTCACTGGCCCGGCTAGGCAGGGTAACGATGGCCCCTTCATTATCATTGTCGATGCGCAAAATAATGCGTTTGGCGCGGGCATTACGCCGGATTCGAACCGGCACATCGCGGCCCGCCAAATTCATTATCTGCGCCGCATCACTATTCTTCATCACTATTCTTCATCTGGCCAAGTCACAATAAAATCTTCGAGATCAAACGCGTCCTTTTCTTCGACGACCCGGTCTTTGACCGAAACACCCGCTTCATGGACGCTATTGGGGTCGCCCGAAACCAGCGGATGCCACCAATACAGATCCTTGCCTTCGTTTAAAAGCCGGTAGGCGCAGCTCTGCGGCAGCCATTTCAGGCCACTTAAATTTTCTTTGGTCAGTTCGACACAATCGGCCACCAATATGGTTCGCTCAAAATAATTTTTGCAGCGGCAGCTAATTATATCCAATTGGCTGCAGGCGACATTTGTATAGGACACTTCGCCACTATCTTCATCTTCGAGTTTATGGAGACAACATTTTGCACAGCCGTCACAAAGTGAATCCCATTCATCCAAGGACATTTCCGACAATTTTTTCTGCTGCCAGAACGGCTTTGCGTCACTATAGTTTGGCAAATTTGGCAAATCAGGAAATCCGTTTTACAAAAATTCTTTGAGCTTGGTCGCGATGGCTTCAGCCTCGAGGCCATAGCTGAAAAAGGTCAGAAACTTGCCATCCGGGCCCATCAGATAACTCACCGATGAATGATCCATCAAATAGTCTTCCGGGTCCTTTTCATCCTGGGCGGTTTTGGCGGCATAGATCCGGAAGACTTTTTTGACATGCTCAATTTGTTGCACGCTGCCGGTCAGCCCGGCAAAGCTTTTGTGAAAATGAGTGAGGTAAGATTTCAAATGCTCCGGCGTATCGCGCTCGGGATCAACCGTGACAAAAATTGGCTGCACTTTTGCCGCATCCTTTCCCAATAAATCCATCACCGATGAAAACACCGTCAGCGTGGTGGGGCACACATCCGGGCAAAAGGTGTAGCCAAAAAAGATTAGGACGTATTTTCCCTGATAGGTTTTGTGGGAGACCGCTTTGCCATTTTGGTCGAGCAGCGTATAGGCGCCGCCGATCGCCGGCGTGCCTGAGGACTTAGAGCCTGAGCTCCCTTTCTGGGTTACTCGGGCAATGTTATTTCCATCCGCGGCCTGCTGATCGGTAAAGGCGCGCAACCCTAGGCCGCCGGCAACAATAACGATGGCCAATAAAAGATAAAAATAGACGCGCCGAATAGGCATGGAATTGCTCTCCCTGAGATTGGTGTAACCCTAACTTCATAGACCGGGTCGAAACAAGCTGCAAGGAAGGAAAACAGCAAAGCAAATCGATTATTGACGCCAAACCGCCGGACCCCCATTCTAGGCATATGTTTTTATTCGGTATTTCTGACCATGCGGGCGGGTTCGACCCACTCATATTATTATTGATGGCTTTGGTCATCGAAACCTATGCCGGCCAATTACAGTTTGTCTCCCGCCTCACAGGTCATCCTTTAAGTGCCATAGAAAGCCTTATCGATTGGTTCGACCGCAAGCTCAATCGGGAAAGCCGCAGCCAGATGGATCGAGCGGTCAGAGGTTCAATTGCCGCCGTTATAATCATCGCTATCTCAGCAGCCCTTGGCTGGGCCATCGCCTGGCTTAGTCAAACGCTGCCGTTTGCCTGGATTTTTGAAACCATTTTTCTGGTAATGTTGATAACTCAAAGAGGCGTCTATACCGCCGTTCGAAAAGTCGGTGTCGCGCTTCGCGATCAGGGTTTGGAGACTGCCCGCCAAAAGCTTGCCCCCTTAACCAACCAAGCTGCTGAGAAAATGGACAGCCATAACATCGCCCGTCTGGCAATTGAGAGCAGCGCAAACTCGTTGACGACACGGGTTGTCGCACCGGTCTTTTGGTATGTCCTGTTCGGCTTTCCGGGCCTGTTGGTATACCAATCGCTCAATGTGATGAATGAGCGACTCGGCCATAAGACGGATCATTATCGCGCCTTTGGATTTACGGCAGCCCGGTTGAACGACATCGTCTTGCTTTTGCCGGCCCAATTCAGCGGGCTTTTCATTGTGCTGGCGGCTCTGTTTGTGCCAACCGCCCATCCGGGCCGGGCTTTGAAAACCATGATGCGAGATGCCGGAAAGTATCGCAGCTACAATTTGGGCGTTGCGCTTGCCGCAGTGGCGGGCGCTTTTGATCTGGCGTTGGCGGGCCCGCGTAAATTTTCTCAAGAAACCAAGAACGAGCCGTGGCTCGGCACGGGGAGCGCACAAGCAACCCATCAAGATATCCGGCGCACGCTTTATTTATTTGCCGTCGCTTGCCTCATCAATGGTGTCTGGGTGGCAGCACTCACCACCATAAGGTATATGTGACCATGCCAGTGAGCGCAGAGTATAAGGCCTATATTCTGGATTTACTGTCAGGCGTCGAAGGCGTCAGCGCGCGCGCCATGTTTGGCGGTGCGGGGCTCTATGTCGACGATACAATGTTTGGCCTGCTCACGCGGTCTGATCGCTTTTATCTGCGCGTCGATGAGATCAATCAGCCGGATTTTGAGGCCTTGGAAGCCGAACAATTTATTCCCTTTGAAGATGATCCAAAGAAATCTCATATGAGAATGCCCTATTTTGAAACTCCGGTAGACATCTTGGAAAATGAGGAAGAGCTCGCTGTTTGGGCGAAGAAAGCCTGGGAGGCAGCCCGGCGAAATAAGAAGCCCAAGAAAAAGACGAAGAATAAATCTACGAAGCAGAAGAAACCCTAATGGCCAATGAACCCCAGCTTCATCAAAGCGCCATTCGCAAGCGCTCGGTTCTCATCTCTGGCCATCGTACCAGCATTTCTTTGGAACAAGCCTTCTGGACCAAGCTGCGTGAAATTTGCGAGCAGCGCGATAAATCGATCAATCAGATGGTCACCGAGATTGACAATGACCGCCTGGAGACACCAAACGGCAATCTCTCAAGCGCCATCCGTGTCTATATTTTAGAACAGCTCGATAAGAATTAGTCGGACCTTAGCGACCGATACCTTTCAATATACCTTTTAAGAAATCTTCCACCCGCGGCTTTTGCTGTTGCTGCTGTTGAGGAGCTTGCTGCTGTGGCGGCGGTGATTGCGGCGGCGGCGCGCCTGTGCTGGCGGTTGGCGGTGGAGATTGCGGGCGGGCTTGCGGGAAAATATTATCCAATAGCGTGCCGATGCCTTTTTTCTTGCGCAATTTGTCGAGTTTTTTATTGAGCGAGCCCGGCAGACGGATGCCGCCTTTGGTCAAGGCGGCCGTTTCTAATTTAACTTTCGGATCGTCCAAACGGCCAGAAATCTTGAATGGCAGATTTGGCTTTTTACTCGAGTTGCGCAGTAGAATCTGTGCCAATATATTCTGCGACAGTTGAATTTCGCCTGCCGTATCAATCCGCCAATTCGGTAGATCAACCGCGCCTTTGGCGGCACCATTTCCCAATCCTGAGCGTAGGCTCATATCTTCAAATCGCGCAATCCCTTGGGCCAGGCGAAAGCTGGTATTGAAATCAGCTTGCTTGGAGCTGGCCTTACCGCCGGTCAAAGTACTACCAAATTGATTCAGGGACAAAAAGAGATTGGCAAAGCCCGATAACGCGGAACCGCTTTTAGCCGCATTGCTGATATCCAGACCACGAATTGCGATTGTGCCACCGCCACTAAGGGTGCGCACCAAATCAAGCGTCGAGCGGCCGATGGTGCGAAACTCGCCAACCATATTGAGGGCGCCTCGCCGGAACCCGCGCGTGCCGAGCGAGCTTAGCAAACGTCCAGTATCCATGTTTTTGATCTCAAAGCGGGTTTGATATTGGTTTCTTGTCGGAGCGGCAATGGCCTGGCCATCGATCTTGATATCACCGCCATAAGCTTTACCGGTCAGGCGTTGCAGATCAACGACGCCGTCGGTTAGCAGGCTGGCTAAATTCACCGCATCGACTTGATATTTTTGGAAGCGCAAGCGCTTAGAGCGTAATTTAATATCACCGTCAAAGCCCTTTAAGAACAAAAGATCAATCGGCGCTTTTGTCCAGGGGGCTCCTGCGGCAACGCCTTTGACGGCAACTTCAATTTTCCTTGCAGGTGCCTTTAGTCCACGAGAAAGGCTGTTATAGGATACCCGCCTCAAAAGTGGATTGGCGCTAAAGGCATGACGAATTTCTTTTAAAGTCCGGTTTAGAAATGCGGTCTGCTTGGCTGGTAAAATATCATCAATGACGATGGGGCTGGTTTCAAGATTGGCGATCACTTTCGGTCGAGCGCCGCTAAGATCAGTTGCGGCACTTCCGGCGATGGTGATACCGGCAGCACTACCTGCGAGATTTGGAAAACTCATTCTTTGGGCATCGCCTTTAAGCCGGCCGCTTAAATTAACCCCGCCGATTTTCTTACCTGCAGGCCGATAACTGCTGCCCAAGCGCCGGACCAGTTTAACCAGACTTGGATGAGTGGCTGAAAACTTCCCATCGACGCGAGGTGCCGGGCGCAGGGGCTCGACCAGGCCGCTGAGGCTAAATTTGCCGCCGAGCATCGAGGTGTTGGTGGAAACCTTTAACGCGCGCGGCTTGCCACTCAATGTGCCCGCCAGCCGCACAGCGCCTATTTGACCGGCTGGAACCGGCGATGAAAACTTCGCGAGGCTAAATAATCGCGCCAGACTTTTACCACGGATATTAAACTTAAAATTATCAAACTGTGGGTCAATAACGCCTCGGGTCTTTTTAAGATCAACGATATCGCCCGATACATTGACCGCCAGACCCGCCGCATTCGCGGTTTGGAATTTAGTGACCTTTAACTTGCCATCAAAAACAGTCGCGTTCAGGCTGAGACCCTTGATTGGCACATCCTTGACCGTTAACGCCTTCAAGCTGGCATTTATATTAGCATCAAACGTACCAAGCGCGGCCAGTGCGGCAAGCGGATTGGGAACAGACGCCGTGGCCACTGGTTTCTGATTTTTGTTCTGGGCCGTCTTTGTCGCAGGTTCTTTTGCAGGCCCGGCTTTGGCTGATGCTTTGCCAGACGCTTTAGATGGCTTCTCCTTCGGCAAATAGCCATCCAAATTCAGCCGGTCAATTGCGAGATCAACACCAAAAGAAGGGCGCGCCCGAAAAGCGATATTGGCAGCGCCCGTCATTTTGGTTTCATCCAATTGAACCGAAATATCATTAAGACGCGCAGCCTTGGCATCAGCCGTAACTTTACCGCCAAAAGAAAATTTCCGCAGACGGTCCTTGGCCACTGCTGAAACATCCGTGCCCACCCAGTTCAAAAGCGCGCGCAAATTATTGGTTGATAGATCAACATTACCTTCAAAGATCGGGCCTTTATTTTTTGATTCTTCATCTTCCAAGATGGTGCCGAGCAAGCCGACATCGGTACTGCCCGGCAACAAGGCTGAGGCCTGACTGATGGTGATCTCCTGGTCGTCGAGCGTTGCATTAATCTTAGCTTGACGAATGACCGACTTATTATAGGTGACCGCCCCGACCGAAATATTCAGCGCAGCTGTTAGGTTTTTCGGCAGCTGTTTTAAGCTAAAGGGTGCACCACCAGATTGGGCATTAGCGATCTTAGGAACAGGAAGTGAGTTTCCAGATTTATTTTTGGATTTGCTTTTTGGTTTCTGCACCGCTTTCTTTGGTGCCAACAAAGCATCGACATCAAATTTATTTACTGCCAGACGCAAATTCACATCTGTTACATCGCCAAGCTTAACGACCAGCTTTCCCGTTCCTTGCGTTCCATTTAGCTTTACCGCCAGATCAGAAACGGTCACACCGGTTTCTGCCGCGGCAATCGTTGCCTTGGTCGAGAAAGGACGCGACAGGCTTTCCGGCAAGGCAATGCCGCCTGAAATGGCAGAAGCAAAAACGCCCAAGTTTTTACCCTCGACATTTAGCTTACCCTTTACTTGCGGGTCTTTATTGAGGCGGGTGATCGCGCCTGAAAAACGCAAATTCGTTTCACCGGGAATGACCTTAAGATCAAAGTTAAACGGCAATGTCCGGCCCTGCACGACGGTGCCGGCAGTGGCGGCAAAGCTCATCGGTATCCCTCTGACCACAGCACTGCCGGAACTTTCCATCGGACCGGAAAGGGATGCCAGGGCAAATCGGCCATTTAGATTCTCAATCGTTTCAACTTGGCCTTTGGTATCGTCACGATAGGAAATGGAGCCCTTCTCAATGACAAAATCATCGAGCTGAATGGCAAGCGCGCCGCCATCAGCCCCTCCCAATAACGAGCCAAAAGGTTGCGCACCGCCCGGAGTAGAGGCAGGCTTTGATGCTGGCGCGGCAGAATTAGCCGCCGCTGGTCCCTTGAAGGCCATATTGGTGCGGCCATCGGACAGAACCTCAAGGCTCAGAACCGGCCTGACCAATTTGACCGTGCGAATTTGCAATTGTCGACCAAGCAGCGGGGCCAAAGCGACACGCACCTCAAACGAGTCTACCGTCAAGGTGTCCGCTGTATGCGCCCCTTCGATATTCGCAACATGGACGTCATTTATAAGCAGCGCCGGTGATGGCAATATCCCAATTTTGATATCGCCTCTGATCTCCAGGTTGAACCCCGTCGCGGCATTTACCTCTTCAGTGATTATCTCGCGATATTCGTTCCAATTGACGAAATTGGGTGCCACCAGAATGGCCCCGAACAGGCCAACCAAGACAAACAAAAAGCCGAATAATAGCTTTTTCAACTTAAAAAAACTCCCTCCACAAGGTGAGCCCAGACTCTAGCGGGCCTTGGCATATATTTTAGTTTTTTTGCGTCGCCAACAAAACAATTTGGCGCGATGCTCAATGGTAATATGGATTGATTTGTCTCTTTTTTCAAACTGTTGGGCAAATTTAGAAAATATACCAACATGTATTGTTTCAACCGGGGCAGGCGAGTATTCTGGAACAGATATAAAAAAGCGCCATGAAGATTGATTTAGCCCAAAATTCCAACGCCCATAGAATTCTATTAATCAGCGCAGATGCTGCGCCAATTCGCTAATTCGAATTCAACCAAAGACCTAAGGATTGTGATCAGCCGGTGAGTATCGCCACTAAAATACGTGCCCAATTTTTGGATAAGGGCATTGCGCGGGCCTTAAGGCACCGCGAATACCGTATTTTCGCCCTGACGAATTGGGTTTCGACAATGGGCAATTGGTTCCAGCGCGTCGGCATCGGCTGGCTGGCTTGGGATATCACGCATTCTGGATTTTGGCTGGGCGCGGTGGCACTTGCCGAAGCTTTGCCTTTGCTTTTGTTCATCGCTTTTGCCGGAGCCATTATTGATCGCATCGACCGCATGCGGTTAATCCGCTATTTGCAAATGTTGATAATTTTACTGGGCGTGCTTTTAGTAACCCTCACGGCATTGGATTTGATGAACATCGTTTTGCTGGTATTGATCGCCACAGCCCACGGTATGATCCAAACCTTTCACCTGCCGGTCCGCTTGACCATTGTGCCAAATCTGGTGCCGCGCAGTGATTTAACGCCGGCGGTTGCGCTGAATTCCGCGCTCTTTAATACTGCCCGGTTCATCGGCCCTGCCATCGCGGGGTTTGTTATCGCTAAATTCAGCGTTTCAATCGCTTTTGCGCTCTCAATTATCGGATTTGTTGCCTTTGCGATTGGCCTCCTGATGATCAACCCGCGCAGTGAGCAGCGACAGAAAAGCCAGCCCAGCGGGTTATTGGCTGACGTGTGGGAAGGCATACGCTATGTCGGTAAGCATAGCAGCATCGGTCCGGTTTTACTTTTTGTTTTCATTGGCGCCTCCTTTTCCAGAGCCTTCATGGATCTCGCGCCGGGTATTGCGGATGATGTGTTTAACCGAGGTGCCGAAGGGTTTGGTCTTTTGCTATCCGCAATCGGCGTTGGCGGCATATGTGGTGCCATCGGGCTTGCCAATTACGGTAAAACCGATGGCTTGATGAATGTCAGTCTGGTGTCGCTTGCCCTAACCGCGCTGTTTCTACTTGCCTTTACCGCGACAAACATATTCTGGCTCGCGCTCATCTTCTGCGCCTGCCTTGGGGTCAGCCTTGGCGTTAGCACCAATGCGCCGCAAATCCTTATTCAAAACACCGTCGATGGCGCCATGCGCGGCCGGGTCATGTCAATATTTGGCCTGACCTATCGCGCTGGCCCAGCGCTCGGCGCACTGATCATGGGCGCAGCCTCGACCTATGTGGGCTTGCAAATTCCGGTTGCGGGCGGCGCTGTAATTTGCCTAATCGCCGTCCTCTTAATGCTGCCTAAGCGCAAAAGACTGGCGGCAGAAATGGAAGGTGAAAAACCTGCGCCCGAAGAGGCAAAAACCGCATGAGCAATTTCGGCTATTTTGTCTCAAAGCTTGGCGAGCACGGCATGGGTCGCGCCCTGCGTCATCGGGACTTCACCATCTATGCTTTGGCCGGCTGGCTTTCCAACATTGGTTTATGGGTGCAAAAGACAGCTTTGTTCTGGCTCACCTGGGAATTAACCAAATCCTATAGCGCCCTGGGTGGTCTGGCCTTCGCCGAGGCGATTATGACGATCTTGGTCATGCCCTATGCCGGCACCCTAACCGATCGGTTTGACCGTTTGAAAATGGCCCGGATCAGCCAGGCATCACTTCTCTCTATTGGTACGCTCGTTGCGATGCTCTCGGCATTTGATTTAATCACCATCGAAATTCTATTTGGTCTGGTGATGATAAACGGTGTTGCCGAAGGCTTTTGGACGCCGCTTCGCATGACCATGCCGCCAAGCCTGGTACCCCGCGAAGACCTCCCGGCAGCTTTGGGCATCAGTGCGACCTTGTTCAATTTGGCCCAATTTGTCGGTCCGGCACTGGGCGGCGTTATCGTATTTTGGCTGGGCGTCACCTATGCGTTCAGCTTTAATGCAGCAAGCTTTCTGGGCTATTTTTTCGTCCTCTTCATCATCAAGCTACGTTATGAAGAGGTTGTGTCACGCAAAACAGCGGGCTTTATAAAGGAATTTAAAGAAGGGCTCATCTACATTGCCGAGACACCCGGGCTCAGGCGCTTTTTGGTACTATCGCTCGGCGTATCACTGCTTATGCGAGCTTACCGAGAACTCTTCGCCGGTATCTCAGACGGCATCTTCGGCATGGGCGTTGAGGGCCTCGCGATCCTGAGCTCCGCCGCCGGATTGGGCGCCATGTTCACGGCCATTTTTCTTGGCAGTTTTGGCAAAATTAACGGCCTTATCCGCATAATTATGATTGGCCTGGTCATCGCTATGGTCGCGCAAATTGTGTTGGCGACAACAAATATTTTCTGGGTAGCGGTCGCTTGTGCCGCCGTCTTAAGCGGCACCGCGACCTATGCCGGTATCGGCGGACAATTGCTGGTGCAAAATACCATTCACGGCGCGGTCCGTGGCCGGGTGATGAGCATTTGGGGAATGATTTTGCGGGGCGGCCCCGCTAGTGGCGCTTGGATGGTTGGAACACTTGCCGGTGTCAGCGACCTTCAATTCGCCTTTCTCACAGCAACCTTTTTGTTTTTTATCATCTGGCTCTGGACGCTCCGCAGCACAAAACGCATGGCGGAAAGCCTCGAAAGAAGCGCTGAGGAAAGAGACGCAGATGCGCTTTAGCTTTTCCCAAACCCACCACCACTTTATTTTTCCCCGAACCCACCGCCATTTTATTTTTCCCCGAACCCCCCACCGCCGGGCGTCTCAATAATAATCACATCGCCCACGTTCATTTCGGCTTGGTCAGTGGGGCCGAGGATTTGCTCTTCACCCGACTTTCGAATGATGGTGGTTCTGCCGGGCGAAGCTGCGTCACCGCCGGTCAAGCCAAAGGGCGGGTTTATCCGAGAACCTGACAAAATGGCAGCTGTCATCTCTTCTTCAAAGCGCAGACGCCGAACCACACCATCCCCCCCTCTATGACGTCCAGCGCCGCCTGAATTTTCCCGCACGCCAAAGGCTTCTAATATTACCGGGTAGCGCCATTCAAGCACTTCGGGATCGGTCAGCCTTGTGTTGGTCATATGGGTGTGGACGGCAGACGTGCCGCCGAAATCAGGGCCGGCACCGGCACCGCCGCAAATGGTTTCATAATACTGATACTGCGCATTGCCAAAGGTAAAATTATTCATCGTGCCTTGGCCCGCCGCCAAGGCTCCAGCCGCCCCAAACAAAGCGGCGGTAATCGCTTGCGACGTTTCGACATTACCGGCGACCACGGCTGCTGGATATTGGGGCGCCAACATCGAGCCCTCCGGGATAATAATATCCAACGGCTCCAGGCAGCCATCATTAAGCGGGATGTCATCTTGCACCAGACAGCGAAAGACGTAGAGCACGGCAGCGCGGCTAACCGCCTTCGGTGCATTAAAGTTGCTGGGTCTTTGCGGCGACGTGCCGGTAAAATCAATCACCGCGCGGCGCGCCTTTTTATCGATCCGGATCGCCACCTTGATAACACTGCCATCATCCATCGGGTTTTCAAATTCACCATCCGGCAACTGGTCGAGCACGCGGCGCACACTTTCGGCCGCGTTGTCCTTAACGTGACCCATATAGGTATTTACGACGCCTAGAGAGAAATGCAGCACAATGCGCGCCAATTCCTGCACGCCTTTTTCATTGGCCGCGATCTGCGCTTTAAAATCAGCAATGTTTTGATCAATGTTGCGCGCCGGATAGTCGCCCGATCCTAAGAGGTCACGCAACGCTTGCTCGCGCAAAGTACCGCCTTCGACCAAGAGAAAATTATCGATCAGCACGCCTTCCTCTTCGACGCTCTGGCTGCTCGGCGGCATCGAGCCTGGTGTGATGCCGCCAATGTCGGCCTGATGGCCGCGCGAGCCGACGAAGAACAACAGTTCGGTATTGGTTTCATCAAAGATCGGCGTGATCACCGTGACATCCGGCAAATGGGTGCCGCCATTGTAAGGCGCGTTCAAGGCATAGACGTCACCCGGCCGGATGGTGTCGCCGCGCGCGTGCAAAATCGCCCGCACACTTTCACCCATCGAACCCAAATGCACCGGCATGTGCGGCGCGTTGGCAATCAGGCTGCCATCGGCGGCAAAGACCGCGCAAGAGAAATCCAAGCGCTCCTTAATATTGACCGAGCTTGAAGTGTTGGCGAGCACCGCACCCATTTGCTCGGCGATCGACATAAACAAATTATTAAACACTTCGAGCATAACCGGATCAGCCTCGGTACCAATGGCATAGGTTTTAGGCCGGGGCTGGGTCCGGCGCAAAATCAGATGGCCCAGCTCTGTCACCTCTGCCCGCCAGCCCGGTTCCACCACCGTCGTGCCATTGGCTTCGATCAGAATTGCCGGGCCTTCAATCGCGTGGGTTGACAGCAACTGTGCCTGATCATAAATCGGTGTTGTGATCGGCTTGGCGTTAAAACAAACAGCCGACTGATCGAGTGCTACAGGATCAGAAATTTGGTCAACCGAGATAGGTTGGTCCTGCAGGCGTTCGGTCGCCCCAATCGCCTCAACGGCAATCGCCTCAACAACAAGGGTGCGCCCTGGGTCAACAAAGCCAAATCTCTGGCGGTGGGTATTTTCGAAAGAGCGTTGAAGCGCGGCGAACTCTCCAAACGAAATTTCAAGTGCCGTATCGGTGCCGAAATAGCGGAGATGCACTTTTTTGGCAGTCGTGATATCGCCATCAGCAATCCCTTGGTCACGCAGTTCCTGGATAGCATCAGTGGATAATGCGGCGAACTGGTTCGTAATATATGCGTGACTTTTTTCATCCAGCTCTTGTTCAACAGCGCGCTCACGCATCGCTCGCAACTCTGCCAGTCCCATACCATAGGCCGACAACACCCCCGCCAAAGGGTGAATGAAAATCGTCTCCATACCGAGCGCATCGGCGACGCCGCAGGCATGCTGACCGCCTGCGCCGCCGAAACAGGTCAGCGCATATTCGGTGACGTCATAGCCGCGCTGCACAGAAATTTGCTTGATCGCATTGGCCATATTTTCGACGGCAATTTTTAAAAAACCTTCGGCGACCTCTTCGGAGGTTGAGCCAATCTCGCGCGCCAGGACCGCGAATTTTTCCTGGACGATCGTCACATCTAACGGCGCGTCGGCGTTCTCACCAAAAACATGGGGGAAATGTTTGGGCTGAACCCGGCCCAGCATAACATTGGCATCGGTCACGGTGAGCGGCCCGCCTTTACCGTAACTCGCAGGGCCGGGATTGGCGCCGGCTGAGTCCGGCCCGACCCGAAAGCGGGCCCCATCAAAATGCAAAATAGAGCCGCCGCCTGCCGCAACCGTATGGATCCGCATGATCGGTGCCCGAACCCTGACGCCAGCGACTTGCGTATCAAATGCGCGCTCAAACTCGCCGGCATAATGCGAGACATCGGTCGAGGTGCCGCCCATATCAAAACCGATAATTTTATCAAACCCTGCCATCTCCGCCGTGCCGACCGCACCGACGACACCACCCGCCGGGCCAGAGAGAATACTGTCCTTGCCGCGAAAGCGTCTCGCATCGGTCAGCCCGCCATTGGACTGCATAAACATCAGCGTCACCTCACCGAGCTCGCCATTTAACTTTTCGGCAACCTGATCGACGTAGTGGCTGAGGATCGGTGAGAGATACGCATCGACCACCGTGGTGTCGCCTCTGGAAATGAGTTTCATTAAGGGGCTGACTTCGTGGGAGACCGAAATCTGCGTGAAGCCGATCGCTTTGGCGATCTCGGCGAGGCGTTGTTCGTGGGCTGGAAAACGATAGCCATGCATCAGCACAATCGCGACCGAGCGCAAGCCGTCCTCGAAAGCCGCTTGAAGTTCTTGGGCCGAGATTTCCTCATCCAACGGCGCCAATTCATCGCCCGTGGCATTGAACCTGCCCGGCACCTCGGCGATGCGGCTATAAAGCTGCTCAGGCAATTCAATGTTGAGGGCAAAAAGATCCGGACGGTTTTGATAGCCGATCCGAAGCGCATCCTTAAAGCCCTCATTGATGACCAACAGCGTCGGCTCCCCTTTACGCTCAAGCAACGCATTAGTGGCTACAGTTGTGCCCATCTTAACCGCTTGAATTTTATCTGCCGGGATCGCCGCACCCGGCGCAACGTCTAACAGCCTTCGAATACCTTCGATCGCCGCATCCTCGTAATGCGCGGGGTCTTCCGACAGCAGCTTCCTGGAAATCAGCGCACCGTCCGGCTGACGCGCCACAATATCGGTAAAAGTGCCCCCGCGATCAATCCAGAACTGCCATTTTTTTTCGCTGTAAGTCATTGTTTCTAAATGATGTTTTTACAAATTTAAACTTTTTTCGACGGAAAGCGATTTCTGTCGCGTTTTATCCTCAAGAGCGCCACCCAAGAAAACAACATGCGGCGTTCTTAGTTTGACGTAAGAAGATAATGAAAGAAAACAGAAAAGGAAGGCGACATGAAAACGAAATTTTTAACTTTATTAGTCGCAAGTATATTTATTCTTGGCTCAACCGTTCAGCCAGCAAAAGCCGGCGGTGACGGCGAAGTCTTTGGCACCCTCATCGGCGCAGCCGTGGGTGGCTTGGTTGGATCGAACGTCGGTAAGGGCAAAGGCCAATTGGCGGCAACCGCTATTGGTGTTCTGTTCGGTGCCGGTATCGGCAACAGCATTGGAAATTCGCATGACCAGGCTGGACAAATTACCAATACGGTTTATTCACCGCAGCCCCGCGTTATATACCAACCAACCCCGCAGCCTCGGGTGATTAAGAAAGTCATCTATGTTGAGCGACCCAAAACAATCACGAGAACTGTTGTTCGGGAGCGCGTGGTCTATATCAAACAAAAGCCCCGCCACTCTCGTAAATACAACAAAAGAAAGTATTGGCAGAAACGCCACAAACATGACTCTCGCCGGGTTTATTACAGTAGAGATCAATATGAAAACACGCGCTACGTCAGCCATCGCCGTAACCGATCTTAATTAATTACGTCGATTACCTCACGCTTAAGTCATTAGGCTTAGGCGCCCTCGACAGCCGGTCCGTCTCTTAACTGAGGCGGGCCGGTGGGTTTTTATGGGGGTTTATATGGGGGTTTTTGAGACTCTCACAATTGAGCGAGAACCCGCCTGCTCCCTTGCAGTCAGCCAATTAGCAAACTATCTTTCTAGCCATGACGAAAAAGCGAAAAACTTTAGGTCTCATAATTTTGGTAGTTGTGATCATGGCGCTGCTTCATCCCCACAGAAATAATGCCGGCGCGCAAGGTTGGCGCAATGCCAGCCAGGAACCGGTTGGGCTTGCCCCGGACCCTGCCCTGACATCCGAGGCGGTCGTGCAGGTCTACACGGCACGCACTTGGGGATGGCGGGGCTATCTTGGTGTCCATCCCTGGATCGCCGTCAAGCCGAGCAATGCGGCGGCCTATACGGTCTATGAAGTCATTGGCTGGCGCTTGCGCTGGGGCGAGAATGTTGTGGCGATTCGCGAGCGTGTCGCCGATGCGAGATGGTTCGGCAATGCGCCCGAACTGCTCGCCGATATGCGCGGCGACGGCGTCGATGCCATCATTAAAAAAATCGATAAGGCCGCCCGCTCCTATCCCTATACCGATAATTACGCGGTCTTTCCTGGACCCAACTCCAATACCTTTGTCGCCCATGTTGCCCGCCATGTGCCGGAATTGAAAATTGATCTGCCGCCGACGGCAATCGGCAAAGATTATCTCGGCTCCGAGCTAGTCGCCAAGACGCCGAGCGGAACCGGCTATCAAGTTAGTATCGGCGGATTGTTTGGTGCTATGGTAAGTCTCAAGGAAGGCCTAGAGATTAATATCTTAGGGCTGGTCTTTGGCATTAACCCGCTGGAGCCCTCAATCAAACTACCGAGCATCGGCCGCATCGGTCCAGCCCGAAAGCTGGATTTTGACGGCCCATCCAAAATTTCCAAAGCGGGTGCAGAAATGGCTACCGAGAAGCCGCTTTAGCCGCCCTTGTTTTCCAGACAATATTTTTGCCAAGCCTCAATAAATGCTGCCTCCAATTCGTGAACATGGGCACCAGCGTCAAAAATACTCCCTTGCGCACGGCCCCGTAGATCCTGGCGAAGTGACGAGAGCGCCGCCTGATCAGAAGCCAAACGTAGCGCCGCCGCTTTATAATCACTAACCGAACTCGTCACCCACTCATCGAGCCCCAGCCGATGCATCAGTGAGCCGGTCAGCCTGCCCATGAAGACGTTGCCCGCCAGCGTAAGCACCGGCACGCCCATCCAGAGCGCTTCATAACTCACCGTGCCACCGCCAAAGGGAAACGGGTCGAGCGCGATATCAATCGTATCGTAAACGCTGAGATAAGCCGCTGGATCAGGTGTAAATCCTTCAAAAATCAAGCGCTCTTCAGTGATGCCTTGGCCGGCAAATGCTACGGAGATCTGGCCACGCAGACCGGCATTCTCGAAGGCGCGATGCTTTAACAGCAAGCGAGATCCCGAGACACCACCCAGAATCTCAGACCAGGCCGCAATAACCTCGGAACTAAGTTTGGCTATATTGTTGCACGAGCCAAACGTAACAAATCCGTTTGCCAATGCCGGCAAGGCACTTACCTCTGGTCCCTGGTCAAATTGCTGATAGGTATTAAATCCAGAAAGCCGGATAAGGTTTTCGGTATAATGCGCATCATCTGAGCCGGGCGGCGAAATAAAGTCATCGGTGATGAGATAGTCGGCTGCTTGCAAGCCGGTCGTCGAGACCAAATTGGTGCAGGCGATTTGAATGGGCGCGGCCCGGTGAGCGAGAATATCGCGGTAGCGGGATTTAAAGGTGCAGGGATGGGCCAGAATATCGATCTCGTCCCGGCGCATGCTCTCGGCTATCTCAGCCGCGCCTTTGCCCCGAACATCAACCCAATGATCCAGCGTCTCACTTATGGCTGAGGGCGGAGCACCGTCATCGCTACGATAGCCATAACCGAAAACTTCAAATTTTGCTGTGTCATACTGGGCCAGGATTGGCGCCAAGAATCTAGTGGTGACATGCAAATCAAGTTCGGGCAAAAAGTAAGCGAGCTTTAAAGGGCGCTCCAATGATAGGTCATTGGCAAACGGCGGTGCCTTTTCAACACTTCCTTCCAGCAATGTCCCCCATTTTCGATTGGCGTTATAAATTTCACCCGGCGTTGCGTCGCTCGAGAAATTCAGCGCGAATAGATAATTGGCCCAGATGGTTTGGCTGTAAGGAACAAGTTCAAGCGCTTGTTTGAAAGCCTGACAGGCCTGGTCGGCATAGCCTTCAGCAAAGCAGGCATTGCCTAGATTGTAATGCGCCTCGCTCGAATTTGGCTCTAGCTTTATCGCTTTATGAGCATGAGATTTTGCCTGCTGAACGTCACCAATGGCGAGATAGGCGGAGGCGATATTGAGATGATAATCGGAGACATTGGCGTTTAGCAGAATTGCTTTGCCGATAAGCTCAATCGCTTTCGAATAATTGCCTTCCGCATGAGAGATCATACCCAACAAATGCACGGCATCCGGCTGACCCGGATCGATCGCCAGGACTTTGCGATAAATCTCAGCCGCTTCGGGCAATCTACCGCTGCGCTGGTGGCTCAAGGCCGTTTCAATGATATGCTCAAGATCGCTCATAATATTCTAAAAAAAACGCGTGCGGTTTCTGCCAAGATGACTAAATATAGCCCGATTATAATATCAGAAGATTAGTAACACACTAATGCCCCGGGTCTAATATCCTCGGGAAAGGTTTTTAAAGAGCATGCATTTAACGTGAGTATTTGGGGAAAATTAATTGGCGGCGTTGCCGGCTTTGCCTTGGGCGGACCGTTGGGCGCCATATTGGGAACTGTGTTTGGTCATGCTGTCGACCGCAAGCGGGCACAGAATTATGTCGGTACCAGCGCCGATTCCCTGCAAACCCGCCAAACCGCCTTCACCGTCGCCGTGGTCGTCCTATCGGCAAAAATGGCCAAAGCAGATGGTCAGGTCACGCGCGATGAAGTTGATGCCTTTAAACGCATCTTTGAAATTCCTGAAAACGAGATGCGTGATGTTGGCCGCTTGTTTGACGAGGCGCGCCAAGATGCCGATGGCTTCGAGCCCTACGCTGAACAAATCGGCGACATGTTTGCCCATGATGCCGCGGTGCGCGAAAGCCTGCTCGGCGGCTTGTTTCAAATTGCCCTGGCCGATGGGGTTGTCCATCCCAATGAGCTGGCTTTCCTTAAAAAAGTTGCCCGCGCCTTTGGTCTGGACAATCACGATTTTGACCGCATCCAATCCGCTCATATGGGCACCGAGAGCGCTGACCCTTATCAAATCTTAGGCGTCAGCCGAGACACCTCGGACGAGGATATAAAAAAGACCTATCGCAACCTCAGCCGGGAGAACCATCCGGACACACTGATCGCCAAGGGCATGCCGCAGGAGTTTGTCGACGTTGCCAATGAAAAGATGGCCAGCATCAATGCCGCCTATGATGTAATCAGCAAAGAGCGATCGCTCTAACGTCAATGAAACTTACCGACTACTTTCTGGCAATATTGAGTGCGTTTATTTTGGGTGTAAATTATGTCGCGGTTAAACTTGGCGTCAACGAATTCCCGCCTCTGTTTATGGTTGCACTGCGCTTCACTATTGTTGCCAGCGTCCTTTTATGGTTTGCCAAGCCGCCCCGACAGCACTTTCCAGCCGTGTTACTATTTTCCTTCACCATGGGCACTTTACATTTTGGCCTGATCTTCATCGGCTTTGAAAATGTCGACGCCTCGCTGGTCGCCATCATCTTTCAACTTGGCGTGCCGATGAGTGTTATCTTTGCCTGGATTTTCTTAGGCGAGCGCTTTGGTTGGCGGCGTTGGCTCGGTATCGCGATTGCCTTTTCCGGCGCCGCCCTCATCGCCGGCGCACCGCAATCGAGCTCGAACATTTTTTACTTGGCAATTGTATTTATTTCAATCCTCGCCTGGGCCATCGCCTCGGTTCAGGTAAAGCGCCTGGCCAATTATGATGCGATCTCGCTCTCTGCCTGGATGACGTTGCTGGCCGCGCCGCAGCTCTACCTCGCCTCCGCCATTTTGGAAAGCGGACAAATTGAGGCCCTTACCGAAGCCTCTTTGGCAGCCTGGGGCGGGCTATTTTTTACCGCCATTGGTGCCTCGATCATCGGCTATGGTTTATGGTATCATCTCATCGGAAAATATTCGGTCGGCCGCATCATGCCATTTGGATTTTTAGCACCGCTTTTTGGCATTGCCTCGGCCGTGTTGTTTTTGGAAGAACGCCTGACCCTGATTACAATTATCGGTGCGGTCCTCATCCTAAGTGGTGTTATGTTTGTGCAATTGCGGAGCTTACCCAAACGGTCTTCAAATGATGAACATGATCCAGCGCCCCTCACCTAATTTCAATCCGCGTCCGGGTGGCACGGATATTGATATACTGGTATTTCACTATACCGGCATGAAATCCGCCGCCGCCGCGCTTGAACGAATGTGTGACCCGGGTGCAGAAGTAAGTGCGCACTATATGATTGATGAAGACGGCTCGACCTATCAACTGGTCGGTGAAGCGAGCCGTGCCTGGCATGCGGGCGTTTCAAATTGGCGCGGCAATAGTAATATCAATGATCGCTCGATCGGTATTGAGCTGGTAAATCCGGGCCACGAATTCGGCTATCAACGCTTTGCCCAAGCGCAAATGACTGCGCTTATAACATTGGCAAAGGATATCCTCGCCCGCCATCCAATCCCGGCTAGAAATGTCGTCGGACACTCTGATATAGCGCCAACCCGCAAACAAGATCCGGGGGAGTTTTTTGACTGGGCAGCGCTGGCTGCCGAGGATATTGGCTATTGGCCGGCAAAGTCATCGACTGACCCTCACACCCAACCGACGACCTCAGATCTCGCCCCAATCCTTGAGGAATATGGTTACGACACCGACGACATGGAGGCGGCACTATTAGCCTTTCAACGCCACTTTCATCCGTCGAATTGTTCGGGCCAAGCAGATGCCGAGTCGGTCGAAATTCTCGGCTTAGTCAACCTCGAATTACATCTCCTGGATCATCACTAGAACCTGATTTTTTCCGATAAATCGGCCTAAAGTTTAACTGGAGAATCAACTGGCACGGTTGAATTGATGGAACTAGCCTGGCCCAAAGGGCCAGACCATTTACCATAATATTATTATTTATTAAGCAGCTTGTTCAATGGCGTGATTGTTAAAACGCGCTTGTTTCGAAGCTTGTTTCTCTAAGATTTTCACTTGATCGACCGCATCTTTTTCAGAAGTATGCATGCCAACCAGTTCAAATCCATCACCCACATTAAACACCATCCAGTCGCTGCTAATTTCGTGATAACGAATTGCATAACGCATTTTTATATCTCCTAGGTGTTATGACAAAATTCTAGGCAGAGAGTCGTTACCAATTTATGAATCAATTTTATAAAAAGTTTTAGAGCACTTCGGTCTTGACTTCCGCCGCAGCTAAATGCGAAATCAGCGTTCTATTCATCGACTGAAATATTGAGTATATGGTAAATTTGACCCCCCATATTAGACCGGCTGTCGTAGCGGATCTTCCGGAAATTCAAATCATTTATGCGCATTATGTCTTAAATGGTCTGGCTTCCTTTGAACTTACACCACCCGATATAACCGAATTGGAAAATCGGTGGCAGGTTATTTGCCACAACAACCTGCCTTATCTCGTGGTTGAGATTGACGGTCAAATCGGCGGCTATGCCTACGCTTCTTCTTTCAGACCACGTCCGGCCTATAACAACACAGTTGAGGATTCGGTATATGTCTCGCCTGATTTTCTGGGGCAAGGTTTAGGCCACTTACTGCTTACAGCGCTAATTGAGGCCTGCACGGCGCTTGGGTTGAGACAAATGATTGCGGTTATTGGCGATTCACAAAATCACGCCTCGATCAATTTGCACACTAAATGCGGCTTTACTCAAGTTGGTGTCATGCCATCAACCGGCTACAAACTTGATCAATGGGTCGATACCGTTTTGATGCAAAGACCGTTGGGAGACGGCGATACTACACCGCCCAAAGAAAAATAGGCTACTTCAATACAACATTTCGAATGATATCGAGCACGGTATTGGTGACCGTATCCATTAGCACAACATCTTTATCGACAATGACCCGCTCCGTACCTTTTTTAGGCGGCGGCAATTTGGCGATCACGTTATCTGGCAAGGCTCTTTTCTGAAGACCCGGAGGCAGCTTGCCATTTCGTTCCAATTGTTTTTGCAAGCCGGGGGGTAATTTGTCACGCTTGGCCAAGCCGGGCGGCATTTTATTATGCTTACCTTTGCCTTTACCTTGGCCTTTGTCTTTTCTTTTGTGTTTACTCTTGGCTCCTTGACCATCGCGGCTACGTTCTGCGTCATCAGGATCTGTCTCAGAATTCGACGCCGTCTTTTGTCCGGTGACCACTTGGTTCACAGCGCCCAAGGTGTCGCGAATAATTTGTTTTTCAAGATCACTGAATACGAAACCCAACTTCTCAGCGATAGGCGCCACAAGGGGTGCGACTGAGGCCGGGGAATTCACCGCTCTGTTTTGCGGCGGCGGTGTCGGCAAAGTACTTTGAGCATATGTGGCGGGCGACAAAATTAGCCCGGCAATCAAATATAAGAAAAACTTCATTCGGCGCTCCTCAGGTCTACATTATTTTGGTGAACGTTTCTGCTAGTATTCGAGCCATTAAACAGGGATAAAATCCACCTAACAACCTTTTGATAACTTACTGACACTAAAGCCTTTTATTTTTGCCAATCGACAAACATTCCAGTAACGTTGTTAAACGCGTTAATATAATTTCGCTGCAAATGGACCAGATACGAATGTCAGATCAAAGTAGCGCCATGCAAGGCAAGATATTGGTCATCGATGATGATCCAATTATAACCGAGACAATCGAAATTTTATTCGATTCAGACGTTACTGTCTTAAGTACAGATAACGGCCGGGACGGTATTGCGCTTGCCGCAGAAGAAAAACCTGATCTGATACTATTGGACGTCAAAATGCCCGACATGGATGGCTATGAAACCTGTTCCGAGCTTAGACTAAATCCGGACATTGCAGATATTCCAATAATTTTTTTAACCATAAAGAACGAGTCAACCGATGAAGCGACGGGGTTAGAGCTGGGCGCCATTGATTACATAGCCAAACCCATCGTTCCCCAAATCATCAAGGCCCGAGTCAAAAATCATCTGACCCAAAAACGTCAGCGCGATGAGCTTGAAAATCTGTCAACAATTGATGCTCTAACTGGCATCGCCAATCGAAGGCGGCTCGATGAATATCTTGATACGGAATGGCGCCGTGCCACTCGTAACAAATATTCATTATCCATTTTGATGATCGATATCGATTACTTCAAAAGCTACAACGATAATTATGGTCATCAAAAAGGTAATGATTGTTTGCGCGCTGTTGCTGAAGCCGTCTCCTTAGCACCTCGCCGCCCATCCGATTTAGTCGCCCGCTATGGCGGTGAAGAGTTTTGCATCGTCCTGCCCGATACGGAACTGGCGTCAGCTACTGAGATCGCCGAACGGGTGCGGCAAAATGTGGCAGGTCTTGAGCAGGAAAACAGCGGCTCACCGGAGTATGGCATTGTCACCGTCAGCGTGGGCGTAGCGACAGCAACGCCTTCTTCGGACGATTTCAATTTTGACACTTTGCTGGAACTTGCCGACAAACAACTCTATCAGGCCAAAGAATCCGGCAGAAACCAAATATCTTCTTAAGCAGGTGTTCGATTTCGCGGCGCCAACACTTTCCATTTCCGTAATGCCTCAACATGGGCTATAACCCCTATCGCCAGACGGTCGGATGGCCGCTGTTCAAGCTTTCTGGTTTGGATAGAGGAAAGTCCGGGCTCCACGGAAACACGGTGCCGGGTAACGCCCGGCGGGGGCAACCCCAGGGACAGTGCCACAGAAAGTAAACCGCTTATCAACTTCGGTCGATGAGTAAGGGTGAAAGGGTGCGGTAAGAGCGCACCGCGCAGGCGGTAACGTCAGCGGCAAGGTAAACCCCACCGGGAGCAAGACCAAATAGGGATAACACGCCCACCAAATTTATTTGGGGAGCGGGCATGTTTTCGTGCTGTTATTCGGGTCGGTCGCAAGAGGCGTTCAGCGATGGGCGTCCCAGATGAATGGTCATCACCTGTCAGCTTGCTGGCAGCGTACAGAACCCGGCTTACAGACCGTCTGGCACTTCTTTTCCCCCAACTTATATTTGACTTGCCCACTCCCGCCCGGCATCCTGCAATGGGAATTGAAGGCAATCAAAACGATATAACAGGGGAGAAAATTTATGGGAGAGATTCTCGAATTAACAGCGAGTGACGGCCATACTTTTAGTGCTTATAAGGCAGCGCCTCAGGGCACGCCCAAAGGCGGGATTGTGGTCATCCAGGAAATTTTCGGTGTCAATGAGCACATTCGGGAGGTGACGGATAGCTTTGCAGCGGAGGGCTATCTCGCCATTGCACCGGCGCTGTTTGATCGCGCCGAGCGTGGTGTCGAGCTGGGCTATGGGCCGGATGACCGGGAAAAAGGTATGGAAACCCGCGCTAAAGTCGAATGGGATGATGCGGTCAAAGACACCATCGCAGCCCGGGAAGCTGTCGCCAGTGCGGGCAAGGTTGGTATTGTCGGCTATTGCTATGGCGGCACGATCGCCTGGCTCGGTGCCTGCAAAGGTGGCTTCGATGCCGCCAGCGGTTATTACGGCGGTGGCATTCACCAAAATCTAGATCTCGATGCCGAATGTCCGGTTCAGCTGCATTTTGGCTCAGAGGACCAGGGCATTCCATTGGAAAATGTTGACCTCATCAAAACGGCAAAACCGGATGTTGATATTTATATCTATGACGGTGCCGGTCACGGCTTCATTTGTGATCCCCGGCCAAGCTTTGATCCGGCAGCAACGAAAGTTGCCAAGGGTCGCACGCTGGAGTTCTTTAGCCAAAACATTGGTTAGCCCATATTGATGAGTGAAATACCCGGCATACTCCCGTCACAGGAAATGGACGCCGCCATTGCGAGCGGCGTGATTTCCGCGGACCTCGCCATCCCGGATGGTCAAGTTCAGCCGGCTAGTATTGATCTTCGCTTAAGCAATACCGCCTACCGAGTGCGGGCAAGCTTTCTACCAGGGGCCAATGCGACCGTAGCGGACAAGCTCAAGAACTTTACCATGCACAAAATCGACCTGACCGATGGCGCTGTGCTCGAAAAGGGCTGCGTTTATATTGTGCCCTTACAGGAGAGCCTGAAGCTGCCGGCAGATACGTCGGGCATGGCAAATCCCAAAAGCTCGACCGGTAGGCTCGATATTTTCACCCGAGTTATTACCGATGGGGCGGCTGAGTTTGACCGTATTGAAGCCGGCTATAGCGGCCCGCTTTATGCTGAAATCTCACCGCTGACTTTTAGTGTGCTGGTCCATCCGGGCTCAAGGCTGTCGCAGCTCCGCCTCCGCCGGGGTGAGTTTGAGGTCGCCGATGGCGTTGCCTTCACTGTCGATCTCACCGGCTTTGAGGTCGATGACCAGGCGAAAAAAATCGTCGGTTATAAAGCCAAGCAACATGCTGGTGTCGTCGATGTTGAAAATATTGGTCACTATGACGTGCTGGATTATTGGGACCCGATCATTGCCCGGGCCGATAAAGCGCTCGTGCTGGATCCAGATGAGTTTTATATCCTGGCCTCCAAAGAAGCCGTCAGCGTGCCCCCCGATCAGGCGGCTGAAATGCGGGCCTATGATACCTTGGTCGGTGAATTTCGTGTGCACTATGCCGGTTTTTTTGACCCGGGCTTTGGCCATGATGCGGCCGGCGGCAGCGGCAGTCGGGCGGTCCTCGAAGTGCGCTCCCATGACGTACCCTTCGTAATCGAAGATGGCCAGATGGTTGGACGTCTGGTTTATGAGCCGCTTACCGCAACACCTGATATTTTATATGGGCTTGATGTTGGCTCGAATTATCAGAGCCAGGGGCTCAAATTGTCGAAACACTTTAAATGAGAACAAATTCGGGGAGAATCGGGAACACTTATCCCCAGAATTATTTGCCAAAAAATTGTGAATAATGTGGATAATGTGGATAACTTATATTAACCCCTGATTCTAAACATAATACCAGAACAAATAATTCGCGAGCCTGTGGATAACCAAGAGGACAATCACCCGCAAGTAAGCGAATCAAACCAAGGAAGAGAACATGGCCGATAAAGATGATGTTAAAGAAGGCAAGGATTTTCACGTTGACGTGCCGCAAGTCAACAAGCCGTTTTTTCTAAAAGGCTCCGGCGCGCTGGATTGGGGCATGCAAAACCGCCTGGCGCAAATTTTCAACCCGGACTCAGGCCGCACCGTCATGCTGGCTTTTGATCATGGCTATTTTCAAGGGCCGACCACCGGTATTGAACGCATTGATATCAATATCGCGCCCCTCATCCCTTATGCTGACGTGTTGATGTGTACCCGTGGTGCGCTGCGCTCGGTCATTCCGGCCCAAACCAACAAGCCGGTCGTGCTCAGATGTTCTGGCGGCCAGAGCATCCTGACCGAGCTTTCGAACGAAACCATTGCAGTGGATATCGAAGATACCATTCGTTTGAACGCCGCGGCCATGGCCGCGCAGGTTTATATCGGCGCCGAGTATGAGCACAAATCTATATCCAATGTGATCAAGCTAATCGATACCGGTACCCGCTATGGCATTCCGACCCTGGCTGTCACCGGCGTTGGCGCAGATATGGATCGCGATCTCCGCTATTTCTCTTTGGCAACGCGCATCTGCGCCGAGATCGGTGCGCATTATGTCAAAAGCTATTATTTTGACCCCGGCTTCGAGAAAGTCGTCGCCGCCTGCCCGGTGCCGATCGTCATCGCCGGCGGCAAAAAACTGCCCGAAATGGAAGCCCTCGAAATGGCCTATATGGCCGTCGACCAGGGCGCCGCCGGCGTCGATATGGGCCGCAACATATTTCAGTCCGACAGCCCAATCGGCATGATCCAAGCTGTTGGTGCCGTCGTTCATAAAAACGAGAAACCCGAACACGCCTATCAAATTTATGAAGGCGTCAAGGCGGATGAAGCTAAGGGTTAGGCCTTAAAACTCCGCGTCATCCCGGACTTGATCCGGGATCCAGCTGCCTATCCTTACTGTTGCTCAAAAAATTAACCACGAAGTTCATGAAGTTCTCATGGAACCCCTTAAGCCGCCTTCGAAGACTTAATCCCACGCACTTTCGGCTTGAGGTCGTTGCGGCAGAAGGCATGGAGGAAGCAGGTTTTTTCGCCAACCCGCAAGATTTCCTGAGCGACGTCGTCACCAGCACCGGTTTCCATATAAACGTGCGTTTCGACGGCCTGGGCGACGCCCGCTTCGCCAGTACCACCAGACGCGCCGCCAAGAGAAAAGTGGGTATCCTGGATGATGCTGTAATTATGAAGCGGCAATTTTGCCATGTGGGAATAACGCCCCATCTGGGTCATAAAACAAAGACCGATACCAGCCGAGATCAATGACGCGGCATCTGGGGCTCTTCCGCCATTATTTTTTTGGCTGCCAAAGCCTTCGCCTTCATCAGAGAGATAGCGCCAGCTCGGCACGGCATTTGAAAATTGTTCTTTATGAATTTCCTTCACCCCATCAGGTCTTTGCACACATCGGGTGTGCATGTGGAGCAGGAGCTTATCATCGTCCAACTCGGGCGATGGGATGCGGGTTTTAACCAGCGCCTCGATGGCTGCTTCGTCTTCTTCCATCAAGCGGATGAGGTCCGGCACTGCCGGGCTGTTTTCGGCGGCTTTGAGATTTGGAAAATTATCGCCCGGATTGGCAAAAGGTTTCCGGCCCAACGGCGTCACATGTTCGGGCGTCAGCACCTTACCGTTGTGCACCAGGGTGAAGAGGCTCGGCAATTCACCTCGAGCCAGACCGTTCAGCGGCGAGGCTGCTACTGCCTGATATAAAAGCTCGTTCAGAGTTTGATCATCACAATCCGCATCGCAAAGAATTTGCAGTTCCGGCGGCAAAGCTTCGCTGCTCATGCTGCCTTGGCGAAAATCGCCTTCGCGGAAATAAAGATTATCGAGTACGACTTCAAGATTTCCGAGCGCAATGCCACGTTGTTCAGCCAGCGCTGTGATCTCGTTCGTATAAGATGCAATCATGCCGGCACTCAGATAAGTAAGCGGGTTCGGGGCCTTGTTATGGCCGCCGAGATGCACCCCTTCATCGCAGGCAAAGCGCCAAGCGGTACCGGTCGCAGCCGAGACAACGACGGCCTCTTTTTGCATGCCGCCTTCAAGCGCACGTACCCAGGTACGGATTGATTGGCCATGTGGATTGGGCGGCACGGGAAATCCAGCTTCTGTTGCATTGCCCACAATATAATAAAGCGGCTCGCCCATTTTTTCGAGAGGCGTTTTGGTCATAAAAATTCCTTAAAATATTAATGTTTATCTAAGAGCTGCCGCGATGTTGCCGCCATCGACGGTGATCACGGCAGCCGTGGTTTTGGGCGAGAGTGCCAGATCGACAAATGCTTTAGCGACGTCTTCGGCGGTGACCTCTTCGCCGAGTAAATTACCGCTCATGTAATCATCTTGGCTCAAGGACCGCGCTTTGGATCGGGACGCGATCATATCATCGGTTAAGAGACCGGAGCGGATGCGATCGGCATTAACGGCGTTGGACGTAATACCATCCTTGCCGTGATCGACGGCATATTGCCGCATCAGAAATAATGTTGCGGCTTTGGGTAATCCATAGGGGCCAAAATCAGCGCCGGGATTGACCGCTTGTTTGGACGTGTTGAACAGCAAGCGCCCGCCCAGCCCTTGTGCCCGCATCACCCGGACAGCATTTTGCGCAATGCTCTGATGGGCGAAAAAGTTGAGCTCAAAGCTTTTGCGGATCACCGCGTCATCGACCGTGCCAATCTCTCCCTGCCACGCCGCACCGGCATTGGAGACAACAATATCAACACCGCCAAAGCGCTGGCATGCCTGATCGAAGGCGCGCCTGACGTCTTTCGGATTGGTCACATCGCAGGCCAGACCCAGGGCCTGACCGAGACCACCAATATCTGCGGCAACGGCCTCAGCTGCTGTGGCATTGAGATCGAGCACGACAACGGCGGCTCCTTGATCAGCGAAGGCCGCAGCTGTTGCGGCTCCAATGCCTGAGCCGCCGCCCGTAACCACGGCAATTTGACCTTGCAACGCTTTTGCTGGCGCCGCGCCGAGCTTGGCGGCTTCTGGCGACCAATATTCAATGTCAAAAATAGCCGCTTCGCTCGCCGGACGGTAGCGGCCGATCGCTTCGGCAGCGGTAATAACATCAACATTTACTTCGGCTAAATCAGCCGCAATGCCAGCATCACGCAGGCTCCTACCAACACCAAAAAGCCCAAGCCCCGGCACCAGGACGACGCGCGGGCCAGCATCCCGCACGATTTTCTCGCCGTTATGGCGCTGATTGTTTTTAACATAGGTGTTGAGATAGGCGGTCTCAAAGCGATCAGCGGCTTTATCGGTCTGAGCGCTAAAATCTGCCCGTTTTGCATCCGGGGCCGGGAGGATAAGCGGCTTCGGTTTGGTCCAAACAACATGATCTGGCGTCACCGGCCCAGCTGCGCCATAACGGCGGAGCTCTTTGCCATTGACGAAATTCTTGATCGCCGTGCTGGTTCTGAAATCCAGCACCCAACCCGGACCCAAGGCGCCTCGAACAATCGGAGCAGCTTCGGCAAGGGGCAGGATTTTTTGCGGCAGCTTGGCTGGAGCAAAACCTTTTTTGCGCTTTTTCTTGAGCGCCGCCTCGGCCAAACTGACCATTCGGATCATGGCGTCATAGGCTTCCTTCGCGGTCTCTCCAAATGTGAACAGCCCGTGCTTCATAAAGACCAGGCCTTCGATATCGGGATTTTTACGGCGCGCTTCAGCCGCTTTTTTGGCGAGCGCAAAGCCCGACATGGCATAAGGCAGCACGGCCACTTTTGGCCCAAAAGCTTTTTGGCACCGTTTTGCCCCATCCGCCTGATTGGTGAGCGCCAAGACCGCATTTGAATGGGTGTGGCTGACATATTTATCTGGCAAAAAGGCATGCAGCAGCGTCTCAACCGATGGATTGAGCGCATCAGGATCGAGTTTGGCAGCGCGCAAGGATTTCATCATCTGCTCATCAGATAAGCTGTCCAGTACTTCGAGCTCAGAAAGACCCTCAAGATCGAGCGCCGGAAACCCCGCCGGCTCGATTGTCGCCAGATCGGAGCCACTGCCTTTGACATAGAGGATGTCGTCTTTGGTTTTGACCGAGGTGTTGCCGCCGCCATGCAGCACGAGGCCCGGCACTCCGCCTAATAAATGTGAGGCATAGACACAAAGTGCCAGATCCTGGGGGGTTTTTTGCTTGCGCGCCCGGCCGATTGCCGTCTTTGCCGCTTTGTCAGAATATTGATTTTTCATAAACCCGAGTGTGCCGGAAAATTTCGCTCACCGGAAGGTGAATAGTTAATCTTGGCGATTTTTTTCATTGGGACTACCATAAGCTTGATTTCAGACTATATTTTCTGGAATAACTTAAGCGGATATCAAATGGATCAGTTTTTAGAATCATCAACCGACTACGTGCTTTCAGTCGAACCAGTGGCCGAAACCATCCGGGTCGAATTTGGCGGCGAGACCGTTGCCGAAACCGATCGGGCCCTGCAACTTCATGAGGCCCGCTACGCGCCGGTGTATTATATTCCCCTAGAAGACGTTGATCCGCGCTTTGTCGAGAAATCTGAAAAAACCACGATGTGCCCGTTCAAGGGCCTAGCCTCCTATTGGAATTTAAAAACCAATGGAGGTGACGCGTCCAATATGCTTTGGGGGTATGAGACACCCGACGATACGGTTGCAGATATCAAAGGTCATGTCGCTTTTTATTGGGATCAGATGGATGCCTGGTATGCCGACGGCAAAAAGATAGAAAACCCGGACGCCGACAAATCCCCGCTAGAAGGCAACCCTTTAACCTATTGGATTTTGTCGGAAGCCTGGAATGCGACTTCGACGAAAGAGCTTATCGCCATGTTTAATAAGTGTTTGGTCGATAACGGCATCCCAATCGCGCGTTTTCGAATTGTCATTAAGACGCTACATCCTCAACTTTTTGCCCGCGGCTTTACCTGGAACAGGGGCGAAGAAGAAGTCACCGAATTTGATGCCGATTTTGAAGTGATTAATACCTCGGCCTATGTCGATAGCCCGTTCCGGACTATTATCGAAGGCTCCGCCGGAGTCAGGCGGCGTCTCGAAGGCGAAAAACCGGTTTTAGATTATCCTTATTTAGTTGATGCCAAGGAAGAGGGCATGACCGATTATGTCGCCATGCCGATGGAATTTTCGGACGGTCAACGCAATGTATTCTCAATGGTGACAGATCGCAAAGGCGGCTTTTCGATCGATGATCTTGGCCATATTTATGAGATCATGCCGACCCTAAGCCGTCTCATTGAGATGCATTATGTCAGGCGGACGGCGGTGACTTTGCTGGATACCTATCTCGGCGAGCAAACCGGCAAGAAAGTGCTCAACGGTCAGATTAAGCGCGGCGATGGCGATGATCTTTATTCGGTGATTTGGTTTTGCGACCTGCGTAATTCGACATCGCTTTCTGAAACCATGCCGCGCGATGAATATTTGAAATTGCTCAATCAGTTTTAGAAGCCATGGCGGATTCTGTCCTGGAAGCTGGCGGAGAAGTTCTCCGCTATATCGGCGATGCCGCTTTGGCGATATTTCCGATCACCGGCGATGTTGGCTTAGCGACGCCCGTTGCCACCAAGCAAGCGCTGGATGCGGCCAAGGATGCGCTTTCCCGCATGGCGGCGGTCAATAATGAGCGCCGCGAAAATAGTGAGGATGAAATTGGCTTCGGCATTGGCCTACATTTGGGTGATGTCACTTATGGTAATATCGGCAGCGCCAACCGCCTTGAATTTACTGTGATTGGCCCGGCAGCTAATGAGGCCGCACGGCTGGAGGCTTTAACCAAAGAGTTTGGCGTGCCGCTCATCATTTCAGAAAAGTTCCACAGCTGCACGCCCGGCAAACTCAAAAGCCTCGGCCATCAACAATTGCGCGGCGTCAGTGAAGCACAAGAAGTTTTCACCTTGGCGGAATTTTAAATCAGTGAAAATTTTATTTAAGAACTTTGGTCGCCCATTTTTTATGCTGACCTTCATTGCGGCTGGTTTTGCCTTTAGCCTTGTCGCCTGTACCGGCAGCTTTGCGCAGCAAAAATTTTATGACGCCGCCAAACCTCACTACACCGAAACCGGTTTTAAAAATCCGCCGGGAAGCCCAGAGCGGGATTTCCGACCTTTTCGGTTTATCAATTTTGTCATCAAACAGCTACTGGTCGATTACGATCAAACTATTTTGCCCAAGGGCCATATTTTGCCGTCGGCAGAGATTAAAAAACAATTTGCCGCCACACCTCAAGACGCGCGGATCACCTGGATTGGTCACGCCAGCTTTCTGATCGGCCTCAATGGTCTTAATATCTTAACCGACCCGCAATTTTCTGAACGCGCGTCGCCGTTTTCATTCGTCGGGCCAAAGCGCTATCAGCCACCCGCCATGGCGATTTCGGACTTACCGAAAATCGACATAATTCTAATTTCACATAACCATTATGATTCCTTCGACGAAGCGAGCTTAAAAAGACTGCGCCAACACAGCCCTAATGTTCGGATCGTGCTGCCCCTTGGCGATGGGGCGCTGGCGAAAGAATGGGGCATCGAGAATTTCACCGAGTTGGATTGGTATGACACCCTAAAAGTCGGCGATATAGAGTTTCAATCCACCCCTGCCATTCACCGCGCCAACCGCGGATTGCTAGATGTCGACAACTCGCTTTGGCAAGGCATCACCATCACCGCAAAAATTGGGGGCAAGCGCAAAAAAATCTGGTTTGTTGGTGACACCGGATTTGGTCCATTGTTTAAGCAAGAGGTCGCTAAAAAAATCGGCCCGGTCGATATTGCTCTGATGCCAAACGGTGCCTTCCTGCCGCGCAACATTATGAAGGCGGTTCATGTCTCGCCAGAAGAAGCCATGCAACTCGCCAAAATCATGGGCGCCAAAACCGTGATCCCGATGCATTGGGGGACTTTTCCGCTGGGCGAGGACCTCCCCAAGGAAGGCAAAGCACGTTTCCTCGCCGCCCCAGCCTTTGGGATTAAAAAAGTCCTCATGCGGATTGGTGAGACTCTGGATTTGAGCAAGCTTTAGGCGCTGGGCCGGACTAAATTTTTTCGACCATGACAACCAGAACATACACCGCCATCGCCACCACAGCCACCGAGCCAATCGTATAAAACGTCGCCCGAACTTCGTGGCTTTGTTTGGTCGCATAAGCCAGAGCATGAATAAGACGGGCGGCAACAAATCCATACATTAAAATATTGGCCCATAAGAGGGCCGGTGCAGCGGCAACAAAAATTAGCCCGCAGGCGAGAAAGGCTGGAATGTTTTCCAAGTCGTTGCGGTGCATACGGCGCGATCGATCAACGTAATCGCTGATTTCAAGCTGTTCAGGCCTAGGGTTTTTGTTGATCAATCCGGGCCGCAGATCTTCTGGACTGGCCAACCCTTCATCACTTTTAAGCATGCGGTAAACCGTCATCCAGCCTTGGGCCATAATTTTTATAACCATAATCGCCGCGGTGATCATGTAGGTAACAAAAACCGGGTTGTCTGTTGTAAAAGTCATTATTAAACCTCTCACTTTCATGATACTATGTGTTTCATGAAATATTTATAGGTTTAATATTTAACTTGTCAAGTTTCATGAAACGATTAGTATCATGAATATTATGAAACGTCCCTATCAGCTCAATCGACGCGCCGTGTCCCAGGATCGCACCCGGCAGAAAATAGTCGACGCAGCCATTGCGCTGCACCAATCAAAAGGGCTTGCTGCGACGTCCGTTGACGACATTGCCAAGCGGGCTAAAGTCGGCAAGGTCACGGTTTATCGTCACTTTCCAGATGAGATGGAACTTGTAAGCGCGTGCAGCGGTCACTACTTCGAGCTGCATCCATTGCCCGATTACAAGCTGTGGGAAAAAATTGACGGAGCGGCGAAACGCCTGCGCCAAGGCTTGCGCGATACCTATCGGTTTCACCAGGAAACCGCGCCGATGATGGCCCAAGTTTTAGCCGAAGCAAAAGATCTGCCAATCATGGCGCCCTATCACCAACATTTTCAAAACGCAGCTCAGGTACTGGCCGCACCCTGGCGTCGGTCAGCTGCGGAAAAGAAACTTTTGAAAGCGGCAATTGCCCACGCCCTCGCCTTCACAACCTGGCATTCATTGGTAGGTGAGCAAAGGCTTTCGGAGACCAAAGCGATTGAATTGATGATGCGGCTAACCTGTACAAAGCCCAAATAAGACGCCGGCGCTACTGCCGATCGTTGCGCGGAATGTCTTCCAGATTGAACGCCCAGGGTTGAGCGGAGCGACACCAAATTTGGCCGGTTGGTGTTAGGTCTGCTTTTTGATTGATCGAGCCCAAGCGAATGTTGAAAACCCGCTCACCAACATTTTCGACCGAGGTCGCATAAATATGTGAGCCGCATTCGGGACAAAAAGCTTGAACGCGCGGGTTACCACTTTCTGATTGTTTGATGTAATCCTTTGGCGGGTGGTTAAGCAGCTTAAAATCTGCTTCCTTGGTGGGCGCGACGACCCGATAAGCACTGGCCGACATGCGCTGACAATCGCTGCAGTGACAAATCACCACGGTTTTTTCGTCAACCTCGGCTTCATAGGTTACATGGCCACAATGGCAGCTGCCGTCCACTTTCATCAAATCTCTCCTGAGTTAAGGTAGCGTCACCCGGCCCTGAATTTCCGGGCCATCAACAGCATAGCGATAGGCGCGGAAAACATTATTGTTGCCGGCCATCGGCCCTTTCGCATCCTGCGGCGTGAAATAGGGCGAGACATATTCCCACACCAGTTCTTTGTCCGGGGTAACTTCAAAAATTCGCCCCCACATACCCTCACAGATCAAGGTATTGCCGCTCCAAAGCCGCTGCGCACCAGAGATGAACGGGCTGTGGAAGGTATAGCGGGGTTTGCCACGGTAATCCCAAACCGTCTCTTTGGTGGCGGGGTCAAACTCCAACACTTTGGAGCCCGCACCGGGACCCGGGTCTTGATTAACAAAAACCATGTAATTGCCGTTTTCCAGAACCTGAAAATCATGTTGAAAGCCGAGCTCAAAGCCGCACCATTCAAAATTAAACTGACCGGTTTTTTTATCAATCACCGCGATCAAATTATTGTGCCGCCAGCTGACCATAACATCGCCGTCGTGATTCAGCATGACCGAGTTGGGGTGCCCCCACTCAACCGTGCCGGACATCGGCGCATTGGGATATTTCTCAATCTCAATGTTTTCATGCATGTGCCATTCCCAGACGGTGTCGCCCGCCGGGTTCACTTCACGGATATAGTCACCCCAAATACCGTCCGGATGTTTCCTGCCAAATTCGCCGCCCTTGACCCGGCCCGCATGCTCTTCGGGCAGCAATTCCCAGCCGAGATAGATCGTGTTGCCATTATCGCAGCGGCGGAAATCATGATGCTGGTAATCGTCTTGGTATTCCCAGACGATATTGCCGTCCCAATCAATCTCCTGAATTTTGCCGCCCTTAGCATTGAGACCGGGAGGACCACCTGGTGTTTGCACAGCTACCAGAAGATTGCCGTTTTTCATAAGATAAGCGTAATTGCCGGGTTGGGCTTCGAGATCCCAGTGATGCAGGATCTCACCGTTCATCCCGATCAAGTAGGTTACCTTATGCAGCAAAGGCGAAAACAGCGTGACGCCCGGCGTTGCCCGGGCGCGATCATATTCTGTCACGCCAAATTTTGAAAATCTCATGAAACTAAATCCCCGATAAAATTTAACTTTATTATGTGTTATTCACACCAGTTAAACGGGGAGAAGTTGCTAGGTCAAGGCTAGGGCAGTGCTTGCCGATATACATTTTTGGCACCCCCTATAACAGATGCCAAAGGAACCTGTTTATTAATCAGTGCCCTACTGCGGCAAATCCATTTCTAAAATAGCCATATTGAAATCGTATGAGATCTCGCCGTCTTCGTCATCCCGATAGAGCGTGCCGATAAATTCTTCGGACAAATAAACTTCAACCGAATCCTCAGACTTAATACGATCAACAAGACGAAAATTCTCATTACCAAATTTATCACGTAGATATTTTTGAAGTTTTTGCACTTCTACTTCAGTCACGTTCTTCTCCTGATGTTATAGCCTTTTGAGCCAATTAAATTCGTGAAGGCTTTATATTTAACAGGTCAATTGAACTGTGTCGAATGGTTCAGCCAAGTAAAAGAGGCAGCTGTTTCTAGGCCCTATCTTTTGATTCCATATGGGCGAGAATTGTGCCGGCAACAACAATTAGCCCACCGCCCAGCCAAACCCAAACCACCGGTATTTCAGCAAAGACAAGATAGCCGACCATGGCTGAAAAAATTAAACGCGTAAACCCAATTGGTGCGACAGCCGTGACGTCACCGACCTGATAGGCTTTGGTGAGCGCGTAATTGGCAATGCTCGACAAGGTGCCGGCGAGAATAAACCAGGCATAATCAATCAAGCTCGGCGTCTGCCAAAAGAACAGGGCCGGAATGAGCGCCAAGGGAACCACTAATGCCGTCGGATAGGCCACAACCACCAGCGCGGAATCGGTGCGGGTTAAGACCTTGCCGTTCAATACATAGACCGCCCAGATCACGGCTGAAACCACGACCGAAACAGCACCCAGAGAGACCTCTTCAAGTCCCGGACGGACGATGATCAAAGAACCTACCAGACCAAGCACTACCACCAGCCAGCGCCCCAGACTATTTTTTTCCTTGAAAAAGAAGATCGCAAATAAAGCAGCGAAAATGGGCTCCAACAGGCCGAGGGCAGTAGCATCGGCGAGCGGTATGGCGGTTAATCCGAAATACCACAGCGACAAACCTGTCACCTGCATAACCGCCCGACCGGTGAGCAGAACGGGCCGTTTGGGCCAAAGCTCCACCCGGCCAGCACGCATCAAAAACGGAATTAGAACAATAAAGCCAAAAATATTGCGGAAAAATACAATCTCAAAAACATGGAAATCCGCTGACAAAATCCGGATAACGCTAAAATTTACCGAAAAAACTGCGCCGCCCAGCATCATCCAAGCCATGCCGAGAAGGTTTTGGTTTACCGCTTTAGGACTATTAGGAGAGTTCATATACTGCACTCTATTGTCCGAAATAAAAGGGCGCGCCCCTTGTGCGGGCGCGCCCCAATTAATTCATTTTGGTTAGCTCAGCAGCTATTCAGCCGCCGCCTGTTCATCCAAAATCTGCGCTGCCAAGGTTTCCCTATTATGCAGGCCAGCATCAAATACTTCACCAAAATCTTCCGGCACAGATTTAATCACCGCTTCATTTGCCATCAATGCCGCTGACCAGGCTTTGATCTTAGGAAATCCATCCAATACGCCCGTCGGATTAATGCCTTCAACAATGTTAAAGCGCATCAAAAATGGTGCATAAGCCGCATCGACCAAGCAAAGCTGATCGCCATTGAAATACGGTCCGTCATTTTCTCGGCGGCTCAAGGAATCTTCGATCTTCTGCAAGGTCGCAGGTAAGGCTTCGAGGCCCGCAGCGTGGTCTTCTTTGGTTTTGGCGTAGCTCACGTTACCAAGCGCTCCCGACCAGCCGGTCGTAAAATCCGTCCATGCCCGGTTACGCGCCCGCTTTATCGGATCGGTTGGGGCCAAGCGCGGCTCAACCACTTCATCCAAATATTCCGCAATGGCGTTTGATTCAAACAGCACATCGTCATCCACCTTCAAAACCGGTACTTTGCCGTGCGGTGAGATCTCCAAGAACCAATCAGGTTTGGTGTCTTTGGTAATATAAGCAACTTCAAAATCGACATTTTTCGCACGCATAACAATCACGGCGCGCTGAACCCATGGTCAAGTTTTGAAGCTGACTAAATGATATTTTGTCATTATTTATTCCCCTTGTTTAGGGCCCGGATGGTGCCATATGCACCCCCTCTATTCAAATGAAGTTTTCGAAATAGTGGTAAAAAATGCATAACACCTTGGAATCCCGATAAGAATCAGGTTAAAACTACCTTTATGAAGCAAGTTATCCAAAGTGCGCGCTCGGGCGAGCTCAAAGTTAAAGACGTTCCGGCACCGCAAGCCGCAAAAGGCGAGATTCTCGTCCATACCCAAGCCTCGCTTATTTCTGCCGGCACGGAACGTATGGTTGTCGAATTTGCCAAGAAAAACCTGGCGGGCAAAGCCAAAGAACGCCCGGATCTGGTTAAAAAAGTCCTGAGCAAAGCCAAAACTGATGGCATCAAGGCGACCATCAAAGCCGTCATGTCGAGGCTCGATAATCCGATCCCGCTCGGCTATTCGGCAGCGGGTATTGTTGTTTCGGTCGGCAGCGGACTTGAAGGCCAATTTCGGGTTGGCGAACGGGTCGCGATTGCCGGTGCGGGGATTGCCAATCACGCCGAAATTAATGCTGTGCCGGAGAATCTTGCCACCCCGATCCCGGAAGGCGTCAGCGATGAAGAGGCCGCCTTCGGCACCATGGGCGCCATTGCCCTTCATGCAGTGCGCAATCTCGATGCCAAACTCGGCGAAGTGGTGGCAGTTTTGGGCGCCGGTCTGGTCGGCCAAATGGCGGCGCAGTTTTTAAGCCTCTCAGGCGTCCGCGCCATCGTGCTCGATTACGACCAAGCTCGGCTTGATCTGGCAGAACGTCTCGGCGCTGAAAAAAGTTTCAACCTTGCTGATGACAACATAGAGAATAATATCCTGGCTCTTACCGGCGGCATTGGCTGTGACGGCATTTTGATCGCGGCCGCCACTGATTCCAGCGAGCCATTTCAAACCGCCGCTGCCATTGGCCGTGACCGCGCCCGGGTTTGTATGGTGGGCCTCAGCGGTACTGAATTTCCTTATGCCGAATTTATGAAAAAAGAAATGTCGATTATTGTGTCCCGCTCATACGGACCGGGTCGCTATGATGAAGATTATGAAGGCCGGGGGCTGAAATATCCCATCGGCTTTGTGCGTTGGACCGAAACCGAAAACCTCGGCGAAGTAATGCGCCTGATGGCACCTGAGACAAAACACAAGCTGGACGTTAAATCACTCATCACCCATCACTTTGATATTGGCCAAGCAGAAGACGCCTTTGAGATGGTGCTTGAGAAATCCGAGCCGCATATGGGGGTGATGTTAACCTATCCGGAAACCATCACAGAAAACCCAAAGCAATTTCCAGCGTCTAGTGTGACCCCTGGGGGTTGCGTCTTGGGCGTGATCGGGGCCGGTAATTTTGCCCGTGCGGTTCTGTTGCCGGAACTGAAAAAAATGTCCGGCGTGGCGCTTCATACCATCGCCACCAAACGGGGTGCCTCTTCCGACCATGCGCAAGACACTTTTGGCTTTGCTCATGCCGCCACCGATGAAGCGGCCGTGCTGGATAATCCTGATATCAATGCCGTCTTGATCGCAACCCGTCACGACAGCCATGCCGAGCTTACGGCCAGGGCCTTAAAAGCCGAAAAATCGGTCTTGGTTGAAAAACCGCTGGGCCTAAGCAGAGATGAAATCGCCGCTGTTCAGGATGCGAGAGAAACCTCGAGCGGTTTTTTCCAAATCGGCTTCAATCGCCGTTTTGCGCCTTTGGCTCAGCAAGCTTCTGCTGCGCTCAGCAAAATTGAAGGCCCGCGCTTTATGGTGTTCCGCGTCAATGCCGGCACCATCCCAGGTGACAGCTGGATACAAAATATGGAAGAAGGTGGGGGCCGCATCATTGGTGAGATGTGCCACTTTGTCGATCTCGCCAGAAGTTTTGCCGGCGGCCGAATAATTTCCGTCCAGGCCGATGCGGCGCAAAATACCACGGGCAGTGCAGATGATATCACCGCCTTATTACGTTTTGAAAATGGCAGTCTTGCCACCATCGCCTATACGAGCTTAGGCGACGCGGCTTTTCCGAAAGAGCGTTTTGAGATTTTTGCCGGCGGTAGCGTCATCAATCTCGACAACTTCAGAAATCTCAGCATAACAAGCAACGGCTCAACCAAGAACCACAGCGGCAGTGGACAAGATAAGGGCTTCGAGAAATCGCTCGCGGCCTTTGTAGGGGCGGTTACATCTGGCGGCCCGGCGCCGATAAATGAAAATGACTTAGTTGAAAGTAGCCTGGCAACCTTGGCCGTCCTGGACTCGTTACGATCCGGCAGCAGGATAGATTTATGATCGAACGCATTAATTTAACAGCAAGCGTCGAAGCGCTCGCCACCGCCAAAGTTCTCTGCATCGGAGACGTCATGCTCGACCGCTTTGTTTACGGCGACGTTGATCGGATTTCTCCTGAAGCGCCCATCCCGGTCTTTAGCATTAACTCCGACAACCTCATGCTGGGCGGTGCTGGCAATGTTGCAAGGAACCTTTCCGGCCTTGGTGCAACAACGCATTTCATCGCCGTGGTCGGCAATGACGGTGCCGGCAAAGACATCACCAAGTTAATCGGTAAAATTTCTGACACCGAGCCCAATCTCATCACCGACCGGACACGCCGAACCTCGATTAAGACCCGCTATATTGCCAGCGGCCAACAAATGATGCGGGCGGATGATGAAACCGTCGGCGCGATTGAGGGCCATACCAAAGAGCGCGTCATCACACTGGCCAAATCAGCTTTGAAAGATTGCTCAGCCATGGTGTTGGCGGATTATGCCAAGGGTGTGTTAACGCCGGAGATTATCGAGGAACTGATCGGGCTTGCCCACGCCGCTAAAGTACCGGTCGTCATTGACCCGCAGGGCCTTGATTACAGCCGCTATGACGGCGCTGATCTCATCACGCCAAACCGCAAAGAGCTTTCAGATGCAACAGCGCTGCCGGCTAATAGCGATGATGAAATTATTGCCGCCGCCCGCCAGCTCATCTCGGATCACAATATAAAATCCGTGCTCGCCACCCGCTCCGGCGATGGCATGAGCCTGATTGATGCCAAAGAGTTTAATAATTTCAAAGCTGAGGCACGCGAGGTATTTGATGTCTCGGGCGCTGGCGATACGGTCGCCGCCACCATCGCAGCCTGCCTTGCAGCCGGCGTTGATCTCAGCGAAGCCGTGCAGCTGGCAAACATCACCGCCGGTATTGTCGTTGCCAAAGTGGGTACTGCGGTCGCTTATTCAAGCGACATCATCGAAGCCCTCCATCGCCAGGAATTTTCCACCGGTGAAGCTAAAGTTTTGTCGCTGAACTCAGCCCTGGACCGAACAGATATGTGGCGCTCGAAAGATCAAAAGATCGGCTTTACCAGCGGCTGTTTTGATCTGCTGCATCCAGGCCATATTTCGACCATCGCCAAAGCCAAAGCGGCGTGTGACAAACTGATCATCGGCCTCAACAGTGATGGCTCGGTCAAACGCCTCAAAGGCGAAGACCGACCGATACAATCAGAAGCCGCCCGTGCGCAAGTACTGGCTTCTCTCGAACTCGTCGACGCGGTGGTGATTTTCTCAGAAGACACGCCCGGCGAAACGCTCGAAGCCCTCAAACCCGAAGTTTTTATTAAGGGCGCTGATTATACCATCGACGACATCCCCGAGGCCAAAGTCGTCCAGGCCTATGGCGGTGAGATTGTGCTGGCTGAGCTTGAAGAAGGTCACTCGACGACCGCAACCATTGAGAAGATGGGTAAGTAATTTATTTTTTCTCTGAATTGGCATTGTCCGTTTCAACCCCAGTAGCGGACATGATCCGCGGGAATTAGTTCTTTGCAATTATGGCGGTTTTTCATAAAATTTGATTGGTCGTTGAGTGAATTTTCCAGCCAATTTGTCTTAATATTTAATGGGGTGAAAAACTAATGTTGGAATTGTATTACTTGAAAGAAGCAGATTCGGTTTGTTCAAATCGAGCGGTAATTACGTTGGCTGAGAAAGGCATTGAAGATTGGACACCGCGTTATATCAAGCTTCTTAATGAAGATCATTTTGAAACTGACTATCTTAAAATAAACCCCAAAGCAGTGGTCCCCACTTTGGTACATGACGGGATGCCCATTCGGGAATCTTCAATAATCTGTGATTACATTGATGAACTAAAATCTGATCCTCCTCTCAAGCCGGAAAGTTTGATCGACCGCGCTTACTTGCGGGAATGGATTAAGGAGTCGGACGAAGTAGGATTTCCAGGAGTTGCCGCTTTGAATTTTGTAACGCGGTTTCGCTCTGTCATTCCCGTCGAGACGTTGGAACGTCGGTGGAAAAAACAGCCTGATCTCGAGAAAACCTTGCGACAACAATCCGTCATTAGAAACGGCATGGACTCCGAGTGGGTGCTGAGGGGAATAGTCGGATGGGACCGAATTTTCAAAAAAATGGAAGATACTCTTTCGGATGGGCGCCCGTGGATTATGGGAGATAACTTAACACTGGTTGAGACTTGCTACGCCCCACTTGTCAAAGTCTTGGACATGATCAAGTGGCTCGATATTTGGTTTGATGATCGTCCGAATGTGGCTCGATGGTGGGATAATCTTGGTCACCGTCCCAGCGTCTTGGGGTTAGATGAGTATGAAGGCCACACCGCAGACCTCAATTCAGACCATGCCAAAGCGGGTTTGCCCCTAGCTGATGAGGCCAGGGATCGATTGCAAAAATATAATGAATCACGAATTTAATTTCGCCATTTAAAAACTAAGATCTAACGAAATTTTCCGTTAAGTTTTTCAAGCTTTTGGCTATTAGCAGACTCTTTAAGGCGTTAATTTTGACGTCCGCTTTTTAAATATAAAGCGGACGTTCGGGATATAGAATTCTCCAGATTAATTAATCCGCTTTAATCTGAAGAAAAAAGCCCACCGAATATTTTATCAAAAAAGGATTTTTCTTTTTTAGCCGGCTTAGGCTTTGCAACACTGCGTTTTTTCTTTGTCGCGCCATCGCCATGGGCATCGCTCATTATTTTTTGCCAGATAATAGCCGGCAGGCCGCCACCGGTTATCTTTTTCATCGGCGCGTCATTATCATTGCCGACCCAAACACCGGTGACAAAGTTTTTTGTGTAGCCGATAAACCAGGCGTCGCGAAAACCTTGGCTGGTACCGGTTTTACCTTGGGCCGGCCGGCGCAATCGCGCTTTTTTTCCAGTGCCCGTACGGATTACTTCTTGGAGCATATTATCCATCGACCGCACATGACGCGGCTCAACAACCTGCCCGGCACCGCCGCCTTGGCGGCGATATAACACCCGGCCCTCCGCATCTTTAATCTCTTCAACACCAAAAGGCCAAATACCCTGGCCACCATTGGCCAATACAGCGTAAGCGCCGGTCATCTCAAGCAAGTTAATTTCAGACGTGCCAAGCGCCAAACTGGGCGAGCTTGTCAACTTGGCGGTAATCCCCAACCGCCGGGCTGTCTTGATCACATTACCCTGTCCGACATGTTCGGCGACTTTGACTGCGATGGTATTGATCGACCGTGCCAAGGCTGTTTTGAGCGACATCTCACCGTGAAATTTGCCATCATAGTTTTTGGGAGACCAGCCTTTGATGGTCAGGGGCGAATCCCGAAACTTTGTGCTCGGCGCCAGACCCGCTTCTAGCGCAGCCAAATAAACGATTGGCTTAAACGCGGAACCTGGCTGGCGCCTGGCCTGAGTGGTCCGATTGAACTGGCTTTTACGGTAATTCCGCCCGCCAACCATCGCCAAGACGGCGCCGCCCGGTGACATCACAACAGCGGCGCCCTGATGAACATTATATTTCTTGGCATTGGCCGCCAGATAGCGCTCGATATGTTTTTCCGCCTGGGCTTGTAAGCGCGCATCCATTGTCGTCTTAACCGTGACATCCCCAGTGCGGGGACCGACAAAACCCCGCACCTGCTCAGAAATCCAGCCGACAAAATAGCGCCCGACTTTTTGAGCACGCTGGTTTTGCGCATAATAAAGTTTGGAACTTGCCGCCTGGCGCGCTTGTGTTTTAGTAAGGTAGCCCGCCGCCACCATGTTCGACAAGACGACCTTGCCCCGGGCCACCGCGGCTTTGGTATTATTGCGCGGGTTAAGCCGGGACGGCGCTTTCAAAAGCCCGGCAATAATCGCTGACTGAAATATTGAAAGTTTACGCGCCGGCACACCGAAATATTTCCGGGCCGCGCCATCAACACCATAAGTCCCTGAGCCCAGATAAACCCGGTTGAGATAGATCGTCAGGATCTGGTCTTTGGTAAATTTTTGCTCCAGCCAAAAGGCCAATATCAATTCCTGATATTTGCGCTTGAAAGTACGCTCCGGCGTCAGAAATAAATTCTTAGCCGCCTGCTGCGAGATCGTACTGCCACCCTGCACCACCCGACCAGCTTTGATATTTCGCACCATAGCTCGGGTAATGCCAATAATGTCGATGCCGGAATGGCTGTAAAAGCGACGATCTTCCGTCGCGATCACGGCTTCAGGTAAATATTTTGGCAAATCCTTCACATGAACAGCGGAGCCTTGTAAATCGCCAAGATCCGCCATTTTCGAGCCATCCCGCGCCAGCAAAGTCACCGCTGGACGGCGCGCCACTTCCAGGGCTTTGTCGGTCGAGGGGAGATCATAGGCATAGAAAGCCGTGATGATACCGATGATCACCACCGCCCAAATGCCGAGGGTGAACGTCCATTTTAATAAAAAGCGGAGCACGCGGCCTCCCGCCTTTGGACTGCCGGCAGAAGCTTTATCTTTTTTTGTTTCGACCATCAGGCAAATATCGCAAACCAGAGTTAGAAAACGATTAAAGCAACTGGTCCATAGAAATTAAGGTAGCGTACAGCCCAAAATTTCATGCAACACAGCAGGGTCAATCCGGCAACCTTTTAAATTTGTGCGCCAGGTCTCCGCATTGGTCATATCGGCATCTTTTAAATTGGCCCGCCTCAGATCAACTTCGGTCAGATCCGTCCGCCGCAGTATCGCGCTCTGCAAATTGACATCAAACATATTGCTTTGTGACAAATTAGCGTCGCTGAGATCAGCACCAGCGAGGTTTGAGCCGGTTAGGCTAACGCCCCGCAAGTCAGCATTGCGAAGATTGGCGCCGCGCAGATCAATGTTGCTCAAATCACCATCAATGAGAACCGCCCGCTTACCGTTCGCCGGATTTTCCAGCCAATCCTCATGTTCCGACAGGACATCCTGCATTGTCCGTTCTGCCATGTCTTCCTCCAATATTTATTTCCCATGTTAGGCCGGGAAGGTTGCTACTTCTAAAATTGGCTTTGAACAGCCCGTTTTCAACCAATTTATTGCTATTTGAAGGACTTAGACATCCAGATTGGCGACTTTGAGGGCATTTGCCTGAATAAATTCGCGGCGCGGCTCAACCACATCACCCATCAATGTCGAGAATACATCCTCGGCAGCATCCGCATGACTGGCTTTAACCTGTAATAGCGTTCTGACATTTGGATCAAGCGTTGTTTCCCAAAGCTGCTCAGGATTCATTTCGCCCAGGCCCTTATAACGCTGCATTGAGACGCCTTGGCGGCCAAGTTCCATAATGGCGTCAAACAAAGACACCGGGCCGGTGATGCTGAACTCTTTTTCCTTGGCGACAAGGGTGCCATGCGAGCCAAAGGATTGTTGCAACTCGGCGGTATGAGCGTCTAAGCCCCGGGCCTCGACGCTCCGAATAACCGCGCCATCAATGACATGCGGGCCATCGGGTACGCCCCGCAACACGCGGACAAAAGATAAGCCGCCATCGGCCAGGCTTTCGCCTTTCCAGCCTTTTTCAACTTCAGTCTCCAGAGAATCCAAGCGCGACGCGATATAGGCGGCGGCCTGATCGGCTTGTTCTGAATCGGACAATATCTGCGGGTTCAACACCCCGGCGATGGCCGCCTGTTCCACGATCTTCGTCGGCACGCGCGTTGTCAATCCGGCGATTTGGCTTTTCACCACACGGGCAAAATCGATCAGGCCTTTGAGGTCCTGGCCCGCCACTTGAGAGCCATCGGCAAGATTGAAGACGCAATCTTCAATGCCGGCATCAATCAGATAATCCTCCAGCGCCCGATCATCTTTGAGATAGACCTCGGATTTGCCATGCTTGGCGCGATAGAGTGGTGGCTGAGCGATATAGAGATAGCCGTTTTCGATCAACTCCGGCATCTGGCGATAAAAGAATGTCAGCAGTAGAGTCCGGATGTGACTGCCATCAACATCGGCATCGGTCATGATGATGATTTTATGATAACGCGCCTTCTCGGCATTAAAATCCTCAGCACCGATACCCGTGCCAAGCGCGGTGATGAGCGTGCCAATTTCAGTTGAGGCCAGCATTTTATCGAAGCGCGCGCGCTCAACGTTGAGGATTTTACCTCTCAACGGCAAGATCGCCTGATGCGCCCGATCGCGCCCTTGTTTTGCAGAACCGCCAGCAGAATCACCCTCGACGATGAAGATTTCACTGAGCGCCGGATCTTTCGATTGGCAATCAGCAAGTTTGCCCGGTAGCGATGATATATCAAGCGCCCCTTTACGCCGGGTAAGCTCGCGTGCTTTGCGGGCAGCCTCGCGGGCCGCTGCCGCTTCGGCAATTTTACCGATAATACGTTTGGCGTCGGTCGGGTGCTCCTCAAACCATTCATTGAGCTTATCGCCCAAAATACTTTCAACCACCGGCCGCACCTCGGACGAGACCAACTTTTCTTTGGTTTGAGAGGAGAATTTCGGATCCGGCACTTTGACCGAGAGCACGCAGGTGATGCCTTCGCGGGCATCATCGCCGGAAATGTTTACCTTGGCTTTTTTGGCCAAGCCTTCTTTCTCAGCATAGGTGTTAATCGTCCGGGTTAGCGCCCCTCTAAAACCAGCCATGTGGGTGCCGCCATCCCTTTGGGGAATGTTATTGGTGAAACACAAAGTGGTTTCATGATAGCTGTCATTCCATTGCAACGCGGCCTCAATAATAATGCCGTCTTTTTCGCCCAACATCACAATGGTTGGGATAAGGGCGGTCTTTGCGCGATCCAAATAAGTAACAAAGGCTTCCAAGCCACCTTCATAATACAGCTCAACAACATTTTGTTCGACATGGCGCGCATCAGTGAGTTTGATCCGCACCCCTGAATTCAAAAAAGCGAGCTCGCGAAGGCGGTGCTCGATGGTGGCAAAATCATATTCGATATTTGTGAAAGTTTCTGGTGAGGCAAAAAATGTCACTTGGGTGCCGGTCTGGCCATCAGCATCACCGACAACCTTCGTTTTTTCATCAATCTCGCCATCTTTAAAAGCCAGGAAATGTTCTTTGCCATCGCGCCAGATGCGGAGCTCCAGACGCGTCGAAAGGGCGTTCACAACCGAAACACCAACACCGTGCAGGCCACCGGAAACTTTGTAGGAGTTTTGATCAAACTTACCGCCGGCATGGAGCTGGGTCATGATCACTTCGGCAGCGGGTATACCTTCTTCTTCGTGGATATCAACCGGAATGCCGCGACCATTATCAAACACACTGACCGATCCATCACCGTTCAACGTCACTTCAACTATATCGCAATGACCTGCAAGCGCTTCATCAATGCCATTATCGACAACCTCATAGATCATGTGATGCAGGCCGGAACCGTCATCAGTATCACCGATATACATGCCAGGACGTTTGCGGACCGCATCAAGGCCTTTCAGAACCTTAATCGATTGAGCATCATAGGCGGCGTCATCGCCTTCTACGGCCTCAACTTCTTCGTTCACGTCATCACTTTTATTTTCGTCGGTCATACTGCTTCCTAGATTTGTGCAATCTCGCCGTCTTTAACGGCAAAGTGCTGCACGGTTTCCCCGAGAGGGGCAAAAATTTCGTCTTCTGTTCCGGTAATCCACGCTTGTGCGCCCATGTCTAATATCAATTCAAATAATGAGGCGCGCCGGTCTTCATCCAAATGAGCGGCAATTTCATCGAGCAACAATAACGGCGTGTGGCCGCGCTCTTCGGTCTGCAGCCGGGCGGTCGCCAACACGATACCGATCAGTAGGGCCTTTTGCTCACCGGTCGAGCAAATTTCAGCCTCCATGTTTGTCTCACCATGGCGGACAGCAAAATCACTGCGATGCGGGCCAATTGAGGTTGAACCGCTCTCCGCATCTCTTGGCCGGGAAGCCGCAAGGGCAGCCCGCAAACGATCTTCCACGGCGAGCGCGGCCTCATCGGCCAACCAATCTTCAATTTGTCCGGCCATACTGATGACAGCGCCCGGAAAAGCGCCCGTGGTCGTTCGGCAAACCTCCTGCAATCGACCGACAGCCTCCAGGCGGCGCACGGCGATCGCAACACCATGCCTAGCAATCGACTCTTCAATCGAGTTCAGCCATTCAGGGTCGAGCTTGCCATCGCGCAGTAACTTGTTGCGGCTCCTGACCGAATGATCATAAGCGGCGACCGGCCCGGCATGCTCTGGATCGAGACCATAAATAAGTTGGTCAACAAAGCGCCTGCGCCCCGATGCTCCTTCCAGGAACAAGCGATCCATTTGCGGGGCCAGCCATTGCGCTGAGGTATAGCGGCCAAGTTCGGCCTGGCTTTTCATCACCGTACCGTCGATTTTAATCACCCGCTTGTCGCGGCCATTTGGAGTCTCACTCACCTCAATACCAGTACCGATTTCCATATCATTTTCGCCGACACGGAGTTTGGCAGCGACCGCCCATTCTGCACCAAACGCATCAGTGCTTGCCGACCGGCGGCCAATTTCGCTCAGTTTGGCCCGGCGCAACCCTCGGCCCGGCACAAGAAATGACAAGGCTTCCAATAAATTGGTCTTGCCCACGCCATTTGCACCAGTGAGAACCACAGGACGACCATCCACTTCAAGACGCCCTTGGGCGTAATTGCGAAAATTAGTCAACGTAAGTCGGCTGACAGCGAGTTGGTCAGGAGAACCGATCATGGCCGTAGGCTCACGTCTGGTAAGACTTTCCGGCAGGTATGCTGCAGCTCTATTAGACGAAATCTCATTCACGTCAATTTGCCAAAGATTAAGTTAATTATACTCTCCCAATCGACCGCGACGTTAAACTCTCGCAACCTTAAACTCTCATGGGCATCAAAACGTAGATCGCCCCTTGATCATCCAAATCCTGCACCAAGGTTGGTGAGGCCGCATCCGCCAGCGTAAATCTGGCCGTATCGCCTTCAATTTGCTGGGCTATATCGAGTAAATAGCGTGAGTTGAAACCAATTTCGATCTCGGTCTCATCATACTCAACCGGCACTTCTTCGGTCGCGGTGTCATTGTCAGGGCTGTTGGCGGAAAGTGTCAGATTACCTTTGGAAATCGTCAGCTTCACCGCACGCGATTTTTCAGTCGAGATCGCCGAGACGCGATCAACGGCTTCAGCAAAGGCGTGGGTGTCAACTTCCAGCACTTTGTCGTTGCCCTCAGGGATCACCCGGTCGTAATCAGGAAATGTGCCGTCGATTAGTTTTGATGTCAGCACGGTACCTTCAAAGGCAAATTTAATTTTGGTATCAGAGAGCGAAATCGTGATGTCGTCTTCCGTCTCATCAATAAGCTTACGAATTTCGGCAATCGCTTTTCTCGGCACAATCACGCCCGGCATTCCTTCCGCGCCGGCCGGTAGCGGCAGATCGACGCTGGCCAGACGGTGACC
>Ga0233428_1000187_pt1 | contig 98630 bp, 92 predicted proteins | sample SI_118_April2016_4_FD_179890 | JGI IMG/M metagenome (GOLD analysis project Ga0233428, IMG submission 179890) | Seawater microbial communities from Saanich Inlet, British Columbia, Canada - SI_118_April2016_120_MG | ecosystem: Environmental > Aquatic > Marine > Inlet | place: Canada: British... | reverse complement strand
ACAGCTTCTTTTAATATACTTTCAAACATAAAGCTCAAGTTATATCTTGAGGACCAAGATTTAGAAAATGATAATGAATGTATTCTAAGAAGAGTCATTGCTTCAGATGGAAAGTCTCGTTCATATGTTAATGGTAGAAAAGTGCCTTTGTCGGTCCTAAGCGATATAGGCAGCTATTTGATTGATATGCATGGACAAAATGAGCATCAACTTTTATTGCGAAATAGCCACCATCAAATTTTGTTAGATGACTTTTCAGGGTCTCAAGCTCTATGTGATGAAGTTAATGCGGCTTATGGAAACTACCATGATGTAAAAAGTAAACTAGAGGCCTTAAGTGCTGAAAGCTCTCTTTTTTCTTCGCAAAAAGACTTATTAATGCATCAACTTGAAGAGCTTAATCAGGCTCAAATTAACGTGGAAGAGTTAAATAATATTGAAGATGATTACAAAGCGTCAGTTAATTCAAGCCAGCTTGTAGAAAAAATATCAAAGATTTTAAATTCATTAAATGAAGATTATGGTGTTAATAATATTCTTATTGAAAGTAAGAGGGGGCTGGAGCAATCAGAAGAGCTTGACTCTCGTCTTAATGGAATAAGAGAACTAATTGCGAGTGCCCAAGTGCAGGTCCAGGAGAGCGTTTATGACTTGACCGACTATCTGAATAAAATTAGTAATCAGGAGGACAATTTAACACAGTTAAGTGAGAGAATTACGTTACTTCATGGTCTGGGAAGAAAGCATAATTGTCAAATTACTGAGTTAGTTGATGTTCAGAAATCACTCGAAGAAAAAGTAAGCGATTTGGGTTCTTCTAGCGAAGCTCTAGACAAGATGCACCAAGAGCAAGAAGCATTTGAAAAAGAATATTTTGCTAAGTCGAAAATACTTACACAGGAGAGAAAAAAGGCTAGCAAACTGCTTTCTAAAGAGGTCACTCTTCTTATGCAAGGCCTTGGAATGCCGGGAAGTGAAATTATTTTTAAAGTTGGGCCGTCAGTTTCAGAGGTTAAGCTTAATGGTGTCGAGGAAGTTATTATTCAAGTCAAAACTAATGTAGGACAAGACTTTAAGCCACTTAATAAAGTTGCTTCGGGAGGTGAGCTATCTAGAATCTCTTTGGCGCTCTCGGTTTCAGGTACCAATACTGTGCTGATACCATGCGTAGTTTTTGATGAGGTTGATGTTGGAATTAGTGGTTCAGTTGCTGAAATTGTTGGTCAAATGTTAAAAAAACTTTCAAAAAAATATCAAATCATATGTGTAACTCATCTAGCCCAGGTTGCAGCTCAAGGCAAACATCATATGAAAGTTAAGAAAACTCAAAAGGACGGTTTGACTTACACAAGTGTTATAAGCCTTAGCAGGAAAGAAAGAGCTGATGAGGTGGCACGAATACTGGGCGGAATTAGAATAAGTAACAAAACCAGAATAGCTGCAGAGGAAATGATTGACTCAGGCTCCTGAGTTCATTCTTGTTCCTATCCAAAGACACTCTTTGCTAAGTTGAATTTTTTTTTAACTTGACGCTAGATTTTTTCCATTTGGAGTGCTTGACTATTAAACATTAAATTGTATAATATTGCGTTTGTGCACAGTCAGGGTGGTTAGAAGAAAGTGAAATCAGTAAGTTCACCTATTCAATACTTTCTCCTCGCTTTAGTTGTTATTTTTTATACCATTAATGGTTTTGTTTTTGCAGCCCTGTATGGGGCCGCTGTAAGTTTAAGCAATACCTTAATTTTCAATTGGTATACAAATAAACAAGAAGCACTAGTTGATGCAGATGCGCAAAAAAGCTTTAGGATGGCAATTAATAGTAGTGTTGTTAGAACACTTTCTCTAATCCTATTAGCATTGATTGGACTTGGTTTGTTAGAGCTTGATCCTGCAGCACTCTGTTTGAGTATGGTAGTTGGTCAAGTAGGTTTTATATTAGATAGGTTAAGGCAAAAATAATGGCAAGTGGTGAATTAACATCTGGCGCTTATATTAAGCACCATCTTCAAAATTTAACTTACGGAAAATTCCCTGATGGTCATTGGGGATTTGCTCATAGTGCTGCAGAGGCTAAAGAGATGGGCTTCATGGCTTTTCATGTTGACACTCTTGGCTTTTCTTTTGTTTTAGGAGCGCTTTTTTTATTCTTGTTTGCTAGAGCTGCGAAGAAAGCTTCTATAGAAGCACCAAGTGGTTTTCAAAATTTTGTAGAAAGTATCGTTGACTTTATTGACGAAAATGTTCGTGGTTCATTTAGCGGTAAAAATCCAATGGTTGCGCCCCTTGCACTTACGACATTTATATGGATTATCTTAATGAATACAATGGACTTAGTTCCTGTGGATTGGTTGCCTTCACTATTCCATGCGATGGGCGTTGATTTTTTGAAAGTTGTTCCAACGACAGATCCAAATGCTACATTTGGCATGTCGATTGGTATATTTATTTTAATCCTTTATTACAGTGTCAAAGAGAAAGGATTAGGTGGATTTGTGGGCGAACTAACGCTTCATCCTTTCGGAAAGTGGATGTTGCCTGCTAACTTATTTTTAGAAGGAGTGAACTTGCTGGCAAAGCCAGTTTCACTTGCATTGCGTTTATTTGGAAACATGTATGCAGGTGAGATGATCTTTATTCTAATTGCACTGTTGCCATTCTGGATTCAGTGGAGCCTGTCTTTACCGTGGGCTATTTTTCATATCTTAATTGTGTTACTTCAGGCGTTTATCTTCATGACGCTAGTAATTGTATATATGGATATGGCACACCAAAAAGAGCATTAATTTTTTTTAAATAGTTTTAATAAGTAGGAGCAAAAAATGGAACAAAGTATATTATTTTTAGCAGGATCTATTTTGATGGGTCTGGGTGCACTTGGCGCCGCTGTAGGTATTGGTATTCTTGGTGCTAGATTTATCGAGGGTGCTGCCCGTCAGCCGGAATTAATTCCAATGCTAAGAACTCAAATGTTTATCGTAATGGGACTTGTTGACGCGGTACCAATGATTGCAGTTGGTATATCAATGTATATCTTGTTTGCGGTTGCAGGATAAATCGTATTCTTTTCAATGAACAAGGGTATTAAGTTATGAATATTAACCTTACGCTAATTGGGCAAACAATTATGTTTGCCATGTTTGTCTGGTTTTGCATGAAGTTTGTTTGGCCTCCCCTAGTTGAGGCTATGGCGGCTCGCAAAAAGGCTATCGAAGACGGACTTAAGGCAGCAGAGCTTGGAAAAGAAGAGCATGCGTTGGCCCAGAAAAATGCAGAAGATTTAATTGAAAGCTCAAAAACTCAAGCAGCTGAAATTATCGCAAATGCTGATAAGCAAGCTAGTGTGATGATTGATAATGCGAAGGGTACAGCATCTGAAGAAGCAGATAAGATTAAAGCACACGCTAAATCTGAGCTCGATCAAGAGGTTGTTAAAGCACGCAATGAGCTTAAAGATCAAGTTTCAACTTTAGTTATGCAAGGCGTTAATTCAGTCTTGGATAAAGAGGTTGATTCTAAGACGCATAAAGATATGCTTTCAAAGCTTTCTCAATCACTATAGGCCGATACGATGGAATTATCAACAATTGCAAAGCCATACGCTCAAGCGATTTTTGAAATTGCTGAGCAAAATAATTCTGTCTCAGGATGGAGTGAGTTTCTATCAGCTACCACTTTAGTTATGGCTGATAGCAATACAAAAGCTTTTATTGCATCTCCAAGTAAAAGTAAAGGTCAAAAGTTTAAATTGATTTCTACTCTAATTGGAAGAGCAACTTCGAAAGATCTTAGTAAGCAAGAAACTGCCTTCATTAATTTGATTCTAAATAATGACCGTTCAGCAGCGATTAGTAGCATATCAAATGCTTTTGAATCTGCTGTATCTAATGCTAACAAGAGTAAGAACTTTAAAGTCATTAGCGCTTTTGAGTTAAGCGAAGCAGAAAAAAATGCAATCGTAGAGGATTTGACAAATAAACACAAAACAACCGTATCAGTTGAAACTGAAATTGATTTGACCCTTAAAGGCGGCGTCATTATCAAGGAAGGTGACAAGGTAATTGATACATCAGTTAAGGCAAAAGTAGATGCGCTAAGTGTCTCTTTGTCTGTAAATTAATTTTATATAGAGAGGTTTGGTATGCAATTAAACGCTTCTGAAATCAGTGATTTAATTAAAAAAGAAATAGAGGGCTTTGACTTTTCAGCAGAAGCTCGCACAGAGGGCACAGTAATTAGTGTAAGTGATGGAATTGTTCGTATCCATGGCTTAGCCGATGCTCAGTTTGGAGAGATGCTAGAGTTTCCTGGAAATACTTTTGGTCTAGCGCTTAACTTAGAGCAAGACTCGGTCGGTGCAGTTGTCCTAGGTGACTATCTTCATATTTCAGAAGGCGACACTGTGAAATGCACAAACCGCATCATGGAAGTTCCAGTTGGAAACGAACTTCTCGGACGAGTTGTTAATCCTCTTGGAGAAGACTTAGAGGGTAAGGGTGAAATTAAAGCTACTGCAAGCCGACCAATTGAGGTTGTTGCTCCTGGTGTAATTGAGAGACAGTCAGTTGATCAACCTATCCAAACTGGTATCAAAGCTATTGATGCAATGGTGCCAATTGGCCGTGGACAGCGTGAACTTATTATTGGTGACCGTCAAACTGGAAAAACTGCTGTTGCTATTGATGCGATTATCAATCAAAAAGATACTGGTGTTAAATGTATTTATGTTGCGATTGGACAAAAAGCATCATCAATTGCTGCTGTTGTTCGTAAGCTTGAAGAGCATGGTGCTTTAGCACATACAATTATTGTATCTGCTTCAGCTTCCGACTCTGCAGCTCTTCAGTATATTGCTCCTTACGCTGGTTGTGCGATGGGTGAGTATTTCATGGAGCGTGGAGAGGATGCGTTAATTGTTTATGATGATTTAACAAAACAGGCTTGGGCTTATCGCCAAGTTTCACTTCTTCTCAAGAGACCACCAGGGCGCGAAGCTTACCCAGGTGATGTATTCTATCTTCACTCACGCCTACTTGAAAGAGCCTCAAGAGTTAACGCTGAGTATGTCGAAAAGGTAACAAACGGAGAAGTTAAAGGTAAGACAGGGTCTTTGACTGCACTTCCTATCATTGAGACACAAGCTGGTGACGTATCAGCCTTTGTTCCGACAAATGTAATTTCAATTACTGATGGTCAAATCTTCTTAGAAACAGATTTATTTAACTCAGGTATTCGTCCTGCGATTAATGCTGGTCTTTCAGTGTCAAGAGTTGGTGGCGCAGCACAAACTAAAGCTGTTAAGAAGCTTGGAGGCAGTATTCGTCTTGACCTAGCCCAGTATCGTGAATTGGCAGCCTTTGCTCAGTTTGCATCTGATCTAGATGCTGAAACTAAAGCGCAGATTGATCGAGGAATCCGTGTAACAGAGTTAATGAAGCAAGCACAATACTCACCATTAAATGTTGCCGAAACTGCAACTTCACTATTTGCTGCAAACTCAGGTGCACTTGATGATGTTGAGGCAAACAAGGTTGTGGCATTCGAGGCTGCACTGTTAGCATATATGAATACAAGCCAAAAAGATTTGATGGATTCTATTAATGAGTCTGGTGACTACAATGATGATATTGCAGCAAAACTTCAAGCGGCGATTGATGACTTTAAAGCTAATAACACTTGGTAGAAAGAGATGGCAGTAGGCAAGGAAATTAGAACCCAAATAGCGAGTATTAAAAATACTCAGAAGATTACTTCGGCTATGGAAATGGTTGCAGCATCTAAGATGAAAAAAGCACAAGATAGAATGCTTGCTTCAAGACCATACTCTGAAAAAATTCTTAATGTTATTGGGCACTTAACCCATGCTAACTCAGAGTTCAAGCATCCTTACATGACCGCTTCTGAAGAAACTAAGCGTGTTGGAATTATTATAATTTCAAGTGATAGAGGGCTGTGTGGAGGTCTGAATACAAATCTATTTAGAAGTCTTCTAAAAGATATTGCAACTTGGCAATCTGATAAAGTTGACGTTGAGCTTTGTACAATTGGTAAAAAGGCTACTTCATTTTTTAAGAACACTGGATTGACTATCAATTCTGTGCTCACTGATTTAGGAGATACACCACATTTTGATGACCTTTTAGGTGCAATTAAGGTAATGTTGGACCGCTATGACGCTGGTGAGATTGACCAGATTATGATTGCTTACAATAGATTTGCAAGCACTATGTCACAAGTCCCAACTGTTAAGCAGATTGTTCCAATGGAGGTTACTGAAGAAGAAAGTATGGACCATCACTGGGATTATATTTATGAGCCAGATGCAGAGAGTGCGCTAAGCGCATTACTGGTCCGTTACATCGAAGCATTAGTTTACCAAGGGATTGTAGAAAATATTGCTTGCGAGCAGTCTTCTAGAATGATAGCTATGCATAGTGCTACGGAAAATGCTGGAGATATGATTGACGATCTTCAATTGATTTATAACAAGGCAAGGCAGGCTGCTATTACTCAGGAAATTTCTGAGATTGTAGCGGGCGCTGCGGCTGTTTAAAGATTTAAAATAAGGAAAAGCAAATGAGTATAGGCAAAATTACACAAATTATTGGCGCTGTTATCGATGTCGAATTTCCATCTGACGCAATACCTAAGGTATATAACGCACTTCATGTTACTAAAGCGAACCTTACTTTAGAGGTTCAGCAGCAGCTAGGCGATAATGTCGTTAGAGCCATTGCGATGGGAGGTTCTGAAGGGCTCCAGCGTGGATTAGAAGTGACTAATACTGGCAAGGCTATTACGGTCCCTGTTGGCACAAAAACTCTTGGCCGAATTATGAATGTTCTTGGAGAGCCAATTGATAATGCTGGTGACATTGGTCAAGAAGCAGATTGGGAAATCCACCGTTCAGCACCTGCTTATGATGAATTAGCACCTGCGACAGAATTACTCGAAACAGGCATTAAGGTGATTGATTTAGTTTGCCCTTTTGCAAAAGGCGGTAAGGTTGGATTGTTTGGTGGTGCCGGAGTGGGTAAAACAGTAAACATGATGGAGCTTATTCGTAACATTGCGATCGAGCACTCAGGCTACTCAGTATTTGCTGGTGTTGGTGAGAGAACTCGTGAAGGAAATGACTTTTACCATGAGATGAAAGATTCAAACGTACTAGATAAAGTATCGTTAGTTTACGGTCAGATGAATGAGCCTCCGGGAAACAGACTTCGTGTTGCGTTAACAGGCCTTACGATGGCTGAATACTTTCGTGATGAAGGTCGTGATGTTTTACTATTTATTGATAATATTTATCGTTACACCCTTGCAGGAACAGAAGTTTCAGCTTTATTAGGACGTATGCCTTCTGCAGTTGGTTATCAGCCAACACTTGCTTCTGAAATGGGAGCGCTTCAAGAAAGAATTACGTCTACAAAGACAGGCTCTATTACTTCTATTCAGGCGGTATATGTTCCTGCGGATGACTTAACAGACCCATCACCAGCAACAACATTTGCTCACTTGGATGCGACTGTAGTTCTATCTCGTCAGGTTGCGGAGTTAGGTATTTATCCTGCGGTAGATCCACTTGATTCAACTTCGCGCCAGCTTGACCCTCTAATTGTTGGTCAGGAGCACTATGATGTAGCTCGTGGAGTTCAAGGTGTTCTTCAGCGCTATAAAGAGCTTAAGGATATTATTGCTATTCTTGGTATGGATGAGTTATCTGAAGAAGATAAGCAAACTGTATCCCGTGCCCGTAAGATTCAAAAGTTCTTGTCACAGCCTTTCTTTGTGGCAGAAGTCTTTACAGGCTCACCGGGTAAGTATGTTTCATTAAAGGATACAATTTCAGGATTTAAAGCTATCTTAGATGGAGAGCATGATGCTATTCCTGAGCAAGCTTTTTATATGACGGGCTCTATTGAAGAGGTCAAAGAGAAGGCATCGGAGACAGCATAAATGTCAGTAATACACGTTGACGTAGTTAGTGCAACTGAGGAAATCTACTCAGGAGAGGCGAAGTGTGTTTTTGCACCAGCTTCAATGGGTGAGATTGGTGTATATCCAATGCACGTTCCACTCATTAGCACACTCAAGCCCGGCGAGGTTAGGGTTGAAACTGAGAGTGGTATGGAGTCAATCTTTGTTTCAGGAGGGATTATTGAGGTTCAGCCTGGAACTGTTACGATTTTCTCTGACACAGCGATTCGTGCAAATGACTTGGATGAGTCCAAGGCGCTTGAGGCAAAACAAAGAGCTGAAGAAGCTATGTCTAATTCTCAGGGCGATCAGGATGTAACAACTACTCAAGCAGCATTGGCAGATGCAATGGCTCAGCTTCAAATGATCACTAAGATGAGAAGTAAAAAGCGCTAAGACTCGCTAAATAAAATAGACTTAAAGTTAACAACCTTATTATTTAGTACTTCAACGCCTTCTTTATGAAGGCGTTTTATTTTCACACTAATATCATCTGCAAAACCACCTATTTCACCATTTGACTTTACCACTCTATGACAAGGGACTTTAGGCGCAAAAGGGTTTTTATTCATGGCACTTCCAACAGCTCGGTGAGCATTTGGTCTTCCAATCATTTCAGCAAGACCGGCATATGAAATCACTTTACCAGGTGGAACTTTTTTGAGTGCTTTATAACATTCTGATTGAAATGCAGTCATTTTAAAAATGATGACATTAATTCATCATATTTATTTTGTGATTTTAATAAAAAATCACACACTTCCCTGACAGCTCCAGAACCACCGCTGTTATTTGTAACCATAAGTGCATTCTCTTTAACAAAAGAATGTGCATTTGCAACAGCAATTGGAAAGCCAACTCTAGTCATTGCAGGTAGGTCAATTACATCATCACCAACATAAGCCGACTCGCTCATTTCGATAGAAAGCTTTTTAGTAAGCTCTTTCAAAGCAATGCTTTTGTCAGTGATGCCATGATAATAATGTTTTACGCCAAGTCCTTTTAGTCGATGAGCAACAGACTTTGTGCTTCTTGCTGTAATCACAGCCACTTCAATGCCAGATAGTTGTAGTAGCTTAATACCAACCCCATCTTGTGAGTCAAATGTTTTATGTTCTACCCCATTCTCATCAAAAGATATTCCACCGTCTGTCAGAACACCGTCAACATCCAAAATTAATAGTTTGATATTCTTTGCAACACTGCTAGCTTTGTCATTACCATTCATAAATTAGTAGTTATCCATTAATTTTTTTATTGATATAGACCTGTTGTGCAATTGAAAGCACATTATTGGTAACCCAATATAATACTAGTCCTGAAGGGAACCAAAGGAAGAAAACAGTAAATACAACTGGAAGCATCTGCATTATTCTTGCCTGGATTGGATCTGCAGGAGGTGGGTTAAGCCTCTGCTGGAACCACATTGACGCGCCCATGATAAGTGGCAAGATAAAGTAAGGGTCTTTAGCGGCCAAGTCTGGTAAATATAAGAACGGTGTTTGACGGAGCTCCACCATTTCAATAAGGACCCAGTAAATTGATATAAATACAGGAATTTGAATTAGTATTGGAAGACAACCCGCAGCAGGATTGATTTTTTCAGTTCTGTAAAGCTCCATTGTCTTTTTACCAATTTTCTGTTTATCACCCTCATATGTTTCTTTGATTTTTTGAAGTCTTGGGGCAAGTTTTTTCATTCCTGCCATCGAGCGAAAGGATTTTTCAGAAAGCTTATAGAAAGCAAGTTTTATGGCTAAAGTAACTAGGATTATCGAAAGAGCCCAGTTTTGAACAAAGCTATAGATCCAGTGTAAGAAGACCGATAGAGGTTTGGCAACTATAAATAAAAAGCCATAGTCAACAGTCTTGTCTAAGCCAGGAGCTAACTGTTCAAGTCGAACATGCTCTTTGGGGCCAATATAGAGTTGATTTTTTCCAATATTGGCACTCGTGCTGGCAGCAATATTTATGCTTGGGTTTACTGTTGTTAGTAAATAGTTATCTCTACTTGATTTGGTTGAGAAGGTATGCTTTTCTTTGTCATTAGGAATCCAAGCGGTAAAAAAGTAGTGCTGGATCATGGCAGCCCACCCACCAATTGATACCATTTTAGGGGTAGAATCAAAGTCCTCAAAGTCAATTTTTTCAAAAATTTCCTCATCATTGTAGACTGCACCACCATTAAAGTTTTGCATGCCCATCATGAAACCGCCTGACTCTTGAGGAGTACCATGAGCAAGTTGTGTATAGCTACTTACAACTTGATCAGAAAGGCTATTATTACTTACTTCATAGTCCACATCAACGATATAGCTGTTTGGCTTAAAGTGGAAATTTTTAGTTACACTTACACCATTATTTCCTGTCCACGTAAGTGGGACGATCAATTCATTATTTCCTTGTAAAAAGTAATCTTGCCTTGCAGAAAAGTACTCATCTTGGTGAGTAGGCATTTGTTCTGCTGGAATTAAGCCGCTCTGCGCATGAAAAATCTTATCTGGAGAGTTGCTAAGTAACTGGAATTTATCTTCAGATTTTAGAGTGTTTGGATATTCATTTAGGTAGGCGCTAATTATTGTTCCACCCTTATGAGAAATTTGAACTGTTAAAAGATCTGTAACAACAGTTGTATAGTCGCTATCAATATTTAATTCAGTTACTGAGGGAGTTGAATCGTCAGATACTGAAACTTCAGCAGCAGGAACGTCGCTTGCAAGAGGAATATCAGTTTTTTCGATTGAAGAGCCATTTTCAACTAGTTTGGTTTGAGTTATCACATTGCCATTTGCGTCAGTCGTTTGAGTGAGCTCCCATTTATCCCAAAGAAGGAAGACTGTTAAAAAGATTGCTATAAATAGAAAGAGTTTTTGAGTGTTCATAAAATATTAAATTTTTAAATTATTTTTTGGGACTGGGTCAAAGCTTGCTTCAGACCAAGGATGGCATTTGCTTATTCTTTTTGCTCCAAGGGTAACACCTTTTATCGCGCCATGATATTTGATAGCATCAAATGTATATTCAGAGCAGGTTGGAATATGACGACAGTTACTGCCTAAAATAGGACTAACAAGCCATTGATAAATCTTAATTAGCGGTAAAAGCAAATATTTCATTGAGTTTTTTCTTTCCTTTTAGCATTTTTCATAAGAGTAATCAAATCAAGGACTAATTCTTTATTGTTTATAGACTTAGATTTTTTAGCCATTACAACAAAGTCTAGGTGGTCTAAATTATCCTGATTATTTCTAAAAGTTTCACGAGCAAGGCGTTTAAATAGGTTTCTGTCAACTGCCCTTTTGTATTCTTTTTTAGATATGGCAAGGCCCAGTCTTGAGAAACCAGTGCCAGAGTCATTAGCGACTATTTTCCAGAACTTACTTTGAGAGTGAAAGCCTTTTTTGAAGACGTGAGCGAACTCTTTGGCATTCGTAATACGCACACTATGAGCGAGCGAGCTGGACATTTATTTATGCTGCTAAGCGCTTACGCCCTTTTTTTCTTCGTGCACTCAATATGGCACGTCCTGATCGAGTTTTCATTCTAGCTCTAAAGCCGTGGTTACGTTTGCGTTTTAGTACGCTTGGTTGGAAGGTTCTTTTCATAATGTATATATGCCAACAAAAAAGTTTGCAATTTTACCATACTTGATTTGATTCAGTACACCTGATAAATAAGAGTTTCTTTGCTATTAGTAGCTAGATTAAGCCCAATCTTTGTAAAGATGTGGATAATGAAAGGTAACAAATAATTAGTTACTTAAGTTTTGTAAACACTTTATAACTTATCTAGAGGTTGAAAAAAGGGATTGTTGCCCACAAGTAATATCAAACTAAAGACACCTTTAAGTTCCTAATATTGGGTCTTTATATAATTATTAAGTAAATATCTTTAAATTTGATGAGGCCTTATGACTAACAATATTCTTGATGTACTTACCTTTATGTTTGACTTTTTATTTGAGTCGGCTGAGCAAGACTCTACTCAAGAGCTTGATAATGATCTATTAAAAACACATCTTTCTGAAGCAGGATTCGATTCGGATCGAATTGAAAAAGCTTTAGTTTGGCTTGAGAATATTGCCGCACTTCAGGATGGAAAAATTGCCAGTTTTAATACAGTCCATAATTCCATGAGGATCTACAATGATCTAGAAAAATCAAAACTAGACTCTAGAGCCAGAGGATTCATAATGTTTATGGAGAACATGGGGCAACTGAATGCTAGCCAAAGAGAAATAGTTATTGATCAAGTAATGTCCCTAGAGGACTCCAAGCTAAGTATTGATGACTTGAAATGGGTGGTTATGATGGTTATCGGAAATAGTGCTGAATCTGCGGTTCCGTCACAATGGATTGAGTCTATTGTGTTTTATGATGATAACCCTACACTTCAGTAGGTCTTTTTATGTCAAAAAATCTTGTAATTGTCGAATCGCCGGCGAAAGCAAAAACAATTGAAAAATTCTTAGGTGCTGACTATGTTGTTAAGTCAAGCATAGGTCATATTCGGGACATGCCAAAGAAAGACATGGGTGTCAATATTGAGAATGACTTTCAGCCAACCTATGCTATCAGTACTGATAAGAAAAAAGTAGTTGCTGATCTTAAAAAGTCTGCAAAGACTGCTGAGAAAATTTATCTCGCAACTGATGAGGACAGAGAGGGAGAGGCAATTGCATGGCATCTGCAACAAGCACTTTCGTTAGCTGAAGATACTCCAAGGATTGTTTTTCATGAGATAACCAAGGGCGCAATTACTGATGCAATTAGCAACCCAAGAACAATAAATACTGATCTGGTTAATGCACAGCAGGCAAGACGCATTATTGATAGACTTGTTGGATTTGAAATCTCACCAGTGCTGTGGCGTAAAATTTCTGGTGCACGCTCTGCCGGAAGAGTTCAATCTCCTGTCGTGAGATTGGTAGTTGAGCGTGAGCGTGAAATTTCTGCGCACTCACCCGTTAGTACATATAAAGTTAAAGCAAATCTTGAAAACAATTCTAATCAAAGCCTTGAGGTAAAGTTAAGCAAAGACTTTGACTCTAAAGAAGAGGCGCTTTCTTTTGCAGAAGATCTTGTAAAGTCAGAGTTAATTGTTGAGTCTATAGATACCAAGCCCTCTAAAAGGTCACCTAAAGCGCCATTTATTACTTCAACATTGCAACAGGAGGCGTCTCAAAAGCTTGGATTTTCTGTCAAGCAGACTATGTCAATTGCTCAAAACTTATATCGTGAAGGTGCAATCACATATATGAGAACGGACTCATTAAATTTATCTGAAGTGGCAATTTCGGCCGCCCAAGATGAAATTATCTCTAAATATGGTCAAGAGTTTCATCAGCCCAGAAGATATAAGACAAGTTCAACTGGCGCTCAAGAGGCACATGAAGCAATCAGGCCAACAGATCTAACTAAACCAACTATTCTGGGTTTAGATGATCAGTCAGCAAAATTATATTCTTTAATCTATAAAAGGACATTGGCATCCCAAATGAGTGATGCCCAGTTACAAAAAACTAAAATTAAAATTAGTATTTCGGAAAGAAGCGAAAATTTTATTGCAGATGGAGAGATTCTTTCTTTTGCTGGCTTTCTCGAAGTTTACGATTACATTACTGCTGAAGACAGATTGTTGCCTGAGCTTGTCAAGGGCGATTTACTCACTCTCTTAGATATGAGTTCGAGGGAGTCTTTCTCTAGAGCAAAGCCAAGATATACTGAAGCCTCACTAGTTAAAGAGATAGAGCAAATGGGGATTGGAAGACCGTCCACATTTGCAACAATGATTACTACGGTGCAAGATAGAAATTACGTTGTAAAAGACACTAGAGAAGGGGTTCAACGAGAGTACCAACTGATAGAAATTGCAGACAGTGTTATCTCACAGTCGACCCAAACTGAGAATACTGGAGCTGAAAAAAATAAGTTGTTTCCAACAAATGTAGCCTATCTCTTAGTTGATTTTTTGCTTAAAAACTTTAGAGATATTATTGGATATGAATTTACAGCTAATCTTGAAAGTGACTTTGACCTAATCGCAGAAGAATCTAAGCCATGGGCTGGGGTGATTCGTAATTTCTACGAACCCTTCCATGAACAAATAGAGCTTGCTAAGGATATCTCGCGAGATGAAACGCATGGTAAGCGAGACTTGGGTGAAGACCCTGCTTCAGGTAAACCTGTTAGTGTTCGATTCGGTCGATACGGCGCTTACGCACAGATTGGCACTCAAGATGATGAGGAAAAGCCAACTTTTGCCTCACTGAGAACAGGTCAGGATATTGAAAATATTTCGCTTGCTGAAGCATTAGAGCTTTTCAAAATGCCACGAACTGTTGGAGAAACGGTTAATGGTGAAGTAATTAAGGCTAACTATGGACGTTTTGGCCCATATATTCAATATGGTAAAAAGTATGTTTCTTTGAAAGAGGTCTCTCCAGAAGAGGTTTCTTTAGAAACTGCGTTAGAGCTTATTGCTGCAAAAGAAAAACTTGATGCTGAGAGAATAATAAAAGTTTTTGAAGACTCTGAAATTCAGGTTTTGAATGGTCGTTTTGGTCCATACATTTGGAACGGTAAAAAGCGAGGCAAAGGTCAAAAAAATGTCACAGTTCAAAAAGTTTTTGGTGATAAAGACCCGGTAGACTTAACACTTGAGGAGTGTAAAAAAGCCATAGAGGGAAAAATCAAAGCTAAAAAAGCTAAAGCTAAAAAAACTAAAAAGAAAGCGCCTACTAAGAAAAAAGTTTCTAGTTAAATCCAATGACCTAAAAACAATTGTGTTCAATAGTTTGTTGTGCTGTGAGAAAATTATAACTTTAATAAGTTAATTTAGTGAATGACTAAAGTCAAGATTTGTGGTTTTACAGATCCTAACAATGCAAAAGAAGCAGCATTGGCTGGAGTTGATGCTATTGGCTTAGTTTTTTATGACAAGTCTCTGCGTAATGTTAGTATTCAAAGGGCGCAAAAAATAATTGAAGCCCTTCCTCCCTTCGTAAATCGAGTTGGTTTATTTGTCAATGCAAACCCAAGTTTTGTTGATGAAATTCTATGTGAAGTCCCCCTTGACACACTTCAATTTCATGGCGATGAGAGTGTCCTTGACTGTACTCAATATCAAATGCCATTTATTAAGTCTTTGCGTGTAAAGCCAGAGACTAGCGTTGAGGAGATAGCTGAAAGCTTTTCATCGGCCAGTGCATTGCTTTTAGATTCATACAGCCCATCAAGTTATGGGGGAACTGGCGAATCTTTTGACTGGTCTCTGGCATGTGTCAGTATATCTTTACCAATTATTCTTGCGGGCGGACTAAACGCTGAAAATGTATCTGAAGCAGTCCAACAGGTAAAGCCATATGCAGTTGATGCTTCAAGTGGCGTGGAAAGTGCGCCAGGCTTTAAGGATATTGATAAAATAGAAACTTTTATCAGAAATACAAATTCATGAGCTATAACCTTCCTGACGACAAAGGTCATTTTGACCAATATGGTGGCATCTTTGTTGCTGAAACTCTTATGACAGCTGTCACAGAGTTAAAAGAGGCCTATGAAAAATTTAAAGATGATCCAGACTTCCTTAAAGAGTTTGAGGATGATTTGAAGCACTACGTAGGCCGAAAAACGCCTCTTTACTTTGCAGAAAACCTAACCAAAAAGATTGGAGGTGCTCAAATATACCTAAAGCGTGAGGATTTAAATCATACTGGCGCACACAAAATTAATAATACAATTGGTCAAGCATTACTTGCTAAGAGAATGGGCAAGACGCGAATTATTGCTGAAACAGGTGCAGGACAACATGGCGTTGCTTCGGCCACTATTGCAGCCAGACTCGGGCTGGAATGCGTTGTCTACATGGGAGAGGTAGATGTTGTTAGACAAGTTCAAAATGTCTACCGAATGAAGCTCCTTGGTGCAAAGGTTGTTCCGGTTTCTTCGGGTTCAAGAACACTAAAAGATGCTCTGAACGAGGCAATGCGAGATTGGGTAACCAACATTGACAATACATATTATATTATTGGAACGGTTGCAGGGCCACACCCCTATCCTTTGCTAGTGAGAGACTTCCAAAGTGTCATTGGCAAGGAAGCTAAAGAACAATTTAACGACCAAGCGGGGGGACTACCAGATGCCGTTATTGCATGCGTTGGCGGTGGCTCAAATGCAATTGGACTTTTTCATCCATTCATTGAAGACTCCTCGGTTAGGATTATTGGCGTTGAGGCTGGAGGTCGTGGAATTGACTTAGGTCCCGATGCACATGCAGCCCCACTTACTGCAGGAAGCGTGGGTGTTTTACATGGAAACAGAACATACTTGATGGAAAATGATGACGGTCAAATTATTGAAGGGCACTCAATATCTGCCGGCCTTGATTATCCAGGAGTTGGTCCTGAGCATGCCTACCTTAAAGATATTGGAAGAGCTGAGTATGTTGCCATTACAGATAAAGAGGCATTAGAAGCGTTTCATTTATTGACTGAGGTGGAAGGTATTATTCCTGCGCTTGAGCCATCACACGCAATAGCATATGCAGTGCAACTTGCTAAAGAGTGGTCTAGTGATAAATCTATTATCATCAACCTCTCAGGAAGAGGCGATAAAGATATGCAAACCATTGCTGAAGTTGAAGGCATTGAATTTTAGCCAAATTTAATATTTACTAATAACTAATCCCTAATTCTCTTATACTGTTTACTTTAAAGGTATCTTTGGGAGAGTCATGGAAGAGAGTCAACAAATTAGTAGAGAGCGATCAGTCATATTTTCGATATACCTTGTCGCTGTTTTTCTAAATGCATTTGTAGATTTAGGTCACAAGATTATCATTCAGAACACCATCTTTATGATTTATGGTGAGCAGCAGCAAATTATCTTGACTGCCATTGTTAATGCTATGATCCTAGTCCCCTTTATTCTTCTCTTTACTTTGTCAGGCCATCTTTCTGATAAATTCGCCAAGACAAGTGTAATGCGTTTAAGTGCCTTTTCAGCTGTCTTAATTACTTTGGGGATTACATACTGTTATTACAATGGTTTATATAAAACTGCATTTGGTTTTACACTTCTTCTTGCCACTCAAAGTGCAATATATTCACCTGCAAAAATGGGATATATTAAGGAGTGTCTGAGTAAGGCTGGCTTAAGCAGAGGAAACGCTTTACACTCTTCTGTTGTGTTGATTGCTATTCTATTAGGCACGGTTTTCTTCTCATACTTATTTGAAGCGTTTCTTGGAACTATGCAAGTGTCAACACCTGAGGAGATTTTGATGAAGATTGCCCCGGTAGGTTGGGTTTTAGTTGGGCTATCAACGGTAGAGTTTTTAGCAACCCTTGGGACTCGTTTTTACCCAACTAAGTTAAGCAGTGCTAAGTTTTCGATTCCTAAGTTGATTTCTTTTAAATATTTGGCTATAAACTTTAAAGCAATGAGAGCCAATGAAATTGTTTGGTATTCCATTTTGGGTACAGCAATATTTTGGGGAATGTCTCAAAATTTAGTTGCCGTTATTCCTGCCCATGCAAAAGTAAATTTTGGAGTCGAAAGCCCACTTGTAGTCAACGCAATGTTGGCCTCGTCAGTCATCGGAATAATGATTGGTGCATTCCTTTCTGGAAGAAAGAGTGTGAATTTTATTCGTATCAACAATATTTATACTGGCTCAATCATGATTACAGTTTGTGCGATTTTGGTACCAGTCATTTCTAGCCTTAGCTTTATTCCAAACTCGACCGCACTTATTTTAGTAACCTCAATCATATTATTATTTGGTGTTGGTGCAGGCATGATGATCGTCCCGCTTAATGCTCTAATGCAGGCACACTCACCTGAAGATGGTTTAGGAAGTATGCTGGCAGGTAAAAACTGGCTTCAAAATATTGCTATGATCAGTCTTTTGATTCTTACAGTTATTCTAGCTAACCTTAGTTTTGGAAGTGAGTTTATTCTCTACTTTAATGCATTCATTGCGGTCGCAGGTTTTAGTATTGTCCTGAAAAAACTTAAAGCTATTCTCTAGCTATGCGTCAACTGGCTGGCCGCCTCTTGTTTGGATGGCGTTATCGATTAAGAGTAAACGGTATTGAGAATATCCCCAAACACGGACCGGTATTGCTTCTGGGCAATCATATTAGTTACATTGATTTTGCTTTAATTCAGTGGGCAACTTCAAGGACAATCAGATTTGTAGTGCATGACGATTACTACAGTAAGCCGGTTTTTAATTGGATTCTTAGAGGAGTTGGTGCTGTCTCCATAAGGCCTGAGAACAGTAGAAACGCCATGCAAAATATCATAAATTTATTAAATGATGACTGTATTGTTTGTTTATTTCCTGAGGGGCATGTTTCTACAAGTGGAGAGCTAAGTGACTTAAAAAGAGGCTTTGAAAAAGTTTTATCACAATCAAAGGAAGGCGTCATTGTTGTTCCTTTCGCTGTCAATAATATGTGGGGTAGTTTTTTTTCAAAAGCCCCAAGGGCAGTTAAAAGAAGAATGAAGTTTAGTCTTCGTCGTGAGGTAAACGTCAGAATTGGAAAGGGTTTGACTTCAAATGCGACCAAAAAGGAAGTAAAAAAGCGAATTGGTAGTTTGCTTTTTTAGTGATATCATTATTGAATAAGCATATGTTATAGAGGGTCTTATGAAAAAAATTATCGTAGTTGGCGCAACTGGAAGACTTGGAAGAGTTGTGGTTAATGGGCTAAAAGATTATGAGGTCATTCGTGCTGGGCGCTCAGGCCCTGATTTAAAAATTGATGCTTTAGACTTTGAAAGTGTATCGGATGTATTTGCCTCAGTCGGTATATTCGATGGTTTGATTTCATGTATAGGCGGAACCCCTTTTAAAACTTTTGAAGAGTTAACCATGGAAGACTTTGCTTTGGGACTGTCTAAAAAGTGCTTTAGCCAGTTAAATTTAGCAAAAGCAGCAATCCCTTTTTTGTCTGATAATGGTTCAATCACTCTGACAAGCGGCATCATTGGTGATGAGCCAATTTTAGCAGGGTCATGTGCTGCTGCTGCAAATGGCGCACTAAATATGAGCGTATCAACGTTGGCTGCAGAGTTTGCAGGGAGACTTAGAATAAACGTTGTCTCACCGTCCATTATTGAGAACTCAGTTGAGGACTATGGAATGCTTTTTGATGGTTTCGAACCTACCTCAGAAAAACGTATTATTGAGGCATATAGGAGAACGATTTCTGCGCCAATAAGTGGAAGAGTGCTTAGACAAACTAGGTCTCTTTAGGCTTCGTCTTCTCCCCGCTGCCCAACAAAATAACCAAGACCAAAGTCATCGGTCCTGAAAGTGATTACACTCCCCTTAGGGAAATAAATTAAATCCCCTTTCCTTGCTGTAATCTCTTCACCTGAGCCATCACTGATATGAAACTCGCCATCAATAATTAGCTTCATTTCTTCGTAGGTGTAGTCATAAGTAATTGAGTCACCCTTCTCAAGACGAAATAGACCGGCCGTAATTGGCGCACTTTCATCATTTGAAATGGCAAAGTCTTTTAGATAGGCATTATTCCCTTCAAAAAGAGGCAATGCTTCCGATGTAATATTGCCTTTAAAATCCATTTTGATCATAATTGATCCCCTATTGATTTATTAAGTTATTGATTATATTGTTAAATTTATAAGCCTAGTATAAAAAAATTCAATAACAACTATCAATATTTTTTACTTGAGTTAATATTTTTTTTGAATTAACATTGGCCCAATAAGTCCAGCAACTGGTTGGATTTAGTACAAACTATTGAGGTGTTTATGTCAAGTCGACGAAGAGGTGAAGGGGGGCGCTCTGCAAAAATTGCAGAACGAAAAAAATCAGAGCAGATAGACCCACCAAGATACTTAACACGAAACATTAAATGCTATGACATGCTCAGTGAAGAAGAATTGTCAAAAATTGATGACCATGTTGATTGGATTCTTAAAGAGGTTGGACTTGAATTTTGGGATGACGAAGAGTCGTTGAGTCTTTTTAAAGAAGCCGGAGCAACCGTTAAAGGAACCCTTGTAAAGTTTGATAAAGGCCTTGTTCAAAGCCTTTGTAAGACTGCCCCAAGTGAGTTTGAGATGATTGCAAGAAACCCTAAAAGATCAACGATATTTGGCGGTAATAAGCTGGTACTAGGTCCAGCTTATGGCTCTCCTTTTGTATACGACCTAAAGGGAGGAAGGCGACAGGGCAATATGCAAGACTTTAATAACTTGATAAAGCTTTCGCATATGACTCCCTGGCTTCATCATACAAGTGGCACCAACTGTGAACCAGTTGATATTCCTGTCAATAAGCGCCATTTGGATATGGTTTATTCCCACATTAAGTATTCTGACAAGCCATTTATGGGCTCTGTAACCGCACTTGATAGAGTAGAGGATTCAATCAATATGGCACGCATAGTTTTTGGTGACGATGTACTAGATAAGAGTTGCGTCATACAAGGAAATATTAATGTCAACTCACCGCTGGTCTATGACAAAACAATGACTGATGCACTCAAGGGCTATGCAAGGTTTAATCAGGGAGTCGTGATAACACCCTTTATTTTGGGTGGTGCAATGTCACCTGTAACAATGCCTGCAGCTATCGCTCAAGCCCATGCAGAAACGCTTGTAGGGGTTGCATTAACACAGCTTATAAGGCCTGGCTCTAGTGCCGTGTACGGAAACTTTTTGACTACAATGGACTTGAAGTCGGGAGCGCCCACTTTTGGAACAGCGGAGTCAAGCCTAGCTACTTATGCAGTTGGGCAGATGGCCAGAAGAGTCAAGTTGCCATTTAGAGCAGGTGGTCACTATACCGCCTCAAAGGTTGCCGATGCCCAGGCTATGCAGGAATCAGTGGATTCCATGTATCCAGCCATTCTGGCAGGTGCAAACTTTATGCATCAGGCTGCAGGTTGGCTCGAAGGCGGATTGGTTGTTGGTTACGAAAAGTTTATCCTTGACTGTGATCGGCTTGGAATGCTCCATCGCATGTTTGAGGGCTTAACTATTGATGAAAACTCCTTAGCGAGTAGCGCCTTTAAGGAGAATGCTCCAGGCGAAAACTTCTTGGGAACTCAGCATACAGCTGAAAATTTTGAGACTGCGAACTATCGAGCAGAACTGCCTGATAATAATTCTTATGAACAGTGGGTGGAAGATGGCTCAAAAGATGCTGAACAGAGGGCTTACGAGCGTTGGAATCAAATGTTAGAGGAGTATATTGAGCCACCTTTAGATGAGTCAATTGACGAAGCACTGATTGACTATATGGCCAAGAAAAAAGAGAGCATGGCAGACGAATGGTATTAGAACTTGTCCCCGACGGCGCGACTTAACCCTTCGGGAGCGGGTAGTTTTTTGTGTGCACTGTAAATGCGGCCCATCCTATCCACTACTGTATCACTTGGCATACTAGCGCCGCGTGTTTTTAGATCAACATGAATGAGCATATGTTCTGCTGTTGCCAGCAATCTTCCATCATCATGATGTAGCCAGTGAAAAAGATGCAGCTTTTTATTTTCACCATATATAACCTGAGTTTTTGAATAAATACCCTCTCCAACAAGCACTTCATCTAGGTGACGAATATGCGTTTCGACGGTAAAGTATGAGCCAATATTCGCAATATACTCTTCATCAGCCCCAATAATAGCCATCAGCTCGGTGGTTGCTTCTGAAAAGCAATCAAGGTAGCGCGCCTCAGTCATATGCCCATTATAATCAGCCCAATCTCGAGGGACGTGAGTTGAAAAGGTCATTAAAGGTTGAGACACATCTAAATCTGAAAACTCTGTCCTCGGGTTTGCTAGGTTTGCATCAAATTCTTTTAGGATGTTGCCAGCTCCCCATTGGTTTTCTTTTAAAACCTTTAAGATGTCAACTAGATTGTCATCTCGCTTTTGCATGAGTTCATCGATACTGTGCTTTCCAGACTGATCATCTGATTGATTTGAAACTTTGTCTACAAGCCCATCTGTAAACTCTGGAACATCCATCAGGTGGGTCCATGGCCACTCTAAACATGGACCGAATTGTGATATGAAGTGACGCATACCTGCCTCACCACCAGCAAGTCTATACGTTTCAAACAGCCCCATTTGCGCCCAGCGAAGACCAAAGCCATAACGAATAGCGTCATCAATTTCTTCAGTCGTGGCAACATCATCATTAACCAGCCATAAGGCCTCTCGCCAGACAGATTCGAGAAGTCTGTCAGCAATGAAGGCGGGTATTTCTTTTTTAATATGGAGCGGAAACATTCCTATCTGAGAAAAAATAGCAGAGGCTTCATTGATAGCTTCTTTGGATGTCTCTTTTCCTCCAACAATTTCTACCAAAGGCAAAAGATAGACTGGATTAAATGGGTGAGCGACCATCAGCCTTTTTGGATGATTCATTTCTGACTGCAAGTCTGAAGGCAGTATCCCTGAAGTGGATGAAGTAATAATTAAATCCTCTGAAGCATTAGATTCAATTTCTTCATATACAGATTGCTTTGCAGAGAGTCTTTCTGGGACAGCCTCAATAATTATTTCTGAAGATTTTGCAACTTCTGAAACACTATCAAAAAACGAAACCCTCCCTTTCTTTGGAAGCGGAGACTTCAGTAAATTTTTATATGCCCTTTCAGCATTATGAATAACTTTATCTACATTCTTGGCCGCATCCTTTGAGGGATCAAAAACAAAAACATCAATCCCATTGAGCACTAGTCGTGCAATCCACCCACTTCCAATAACGCCCGCTCCAATTACACCTGCAGACTTAATACTATTCATGGCTAGCCCCAGCGCTTTTCAAGCTTTAAGTTTTTACGTACTTGTTCTGGCCCTAGAATAGTGCATCCCATTCCTTCAGCAGTCTTGACTGCTTGTTTAACTAGATCGCCATTTGTCGCAAGGACTCCTTTTTTAAGATAAATATTATCCTCAAGTCCAACACGAATATTGCCCCCTGCCAGGATTGACATTGCTACAAATGGAAGTTGGTTTCTGCTAATTGAGAATGCTGAGAAAGTCCAATCCTTAGGGATACTGGAGGTCATCGCAAGGAATGTATGCATATCGTCAGGAGCTCCCCAAGGTATACCCATACATAACTGAATCATTACGGGGTCATCAATAAGTCCTTGATTTTTAAGCCAGATTGCGAGTTGTAAATGCCCTGTATCAAAACACTCGATCTCTGGCCTGACTCCCAATGCCTGGACCTGTTTTGCCATTTCGCGAAGAACAGAAGGCGTATTTGTCATAACATAGTCACCTTCACCAAAATTCATTGTTCCGCAGTCAATCGTGCATATTTCTGGAAGCACATTTCGCACATGCTCAAGACGTTCAGTAGCTCCTACCATATCAGTCCCATTCTCGTTAAGGGGAAGCGGTTTTTCTGAAGATCCAAATACAAGGTCACCGCCCATGCCTGCAGTAAAGTTGATAACCATATCAACTTTTGACTCTCTTATGATATCAACCACTTGACTATAAAGCGCTGGATCACGAGCTGGAGTGCCAGTTTCTGGGTCACGAACATGAATGTGCACAATTGCTGCGCCCGCTTGAGTAGCCTCAATACATGAGTCTGCAATTTGTTGAGGCGTAATAGGCACTTTGTCTGATCGTCCAGTTGTATCGCCAGAGCCTGTGACAGCACATGTAATAAAAACTTCTCTAGATGGTTGAAGGTTTGTCATATCAATTCCCCTTATATAAACATTAGTTATTTTATTTGCAAAATCAAAAATAATTATATAAAAATATATTTATTTTTGCATAGGAATGCAACATTACCTTTTAAAGAAAAAAGCATGTGCTATAATATTTTGCAATCGTATGCATTTTGCTTACATTACCTGATACTTAAGAATTATTTTATAAACAAATATTATGGCAGAAATTGAATTAAAAAATCTAACAAAACGATGGGGTAATTTTGTAGGAGTTGAAAACTTTAACCTTACAATAGCTGACGAGGAGTTTTTAGTTTTGTTGGGGCCTTCTGGTTGCGGCAAAACTACCACAATGAGAATGATAGCTGGTTTAGAAAACGTCACTAGTGGAGAAGTGCTTATTGAGGGCAATGTGGTTAATAATCTAGAGCCAAAGGATCGTGACGTAGCAATGGTTTTTCAGTCATATGCGCTCTATCCAAACATGACTGTATATGAAAATATTCGTTTTCCTTTAAAAGTAAGAAAGATTGACAAAGCACTTCACGATGAAAAGGTTATGAATGCCTCTGAAATGGTTGAATTGAATGACTTTTTGCATCGTAAACCTGCAGAGTTATCTGGAGGCCAGAGGCAAAGAGTCGCTTTAGCAAGGGCAATTGTTAGGGAGCCAACAGTATTTTTGATGGATGAACCCCTATCCAACTTGGATGCAAAGTTGCGCGTTTCTACCAGGGCGCAAATTAAAAACCTTCAACATAATTTAAAGGTTACTACTATCTATGTAACCCATGATCAGGTTGAAGCTATGACACTTGCAGATCGAGTTGTTGTCATGAATGCAGGCGTTGTTCAGCAAGTTGGAACGCCACAAGAAATTTATAATAAGCCAGCCAATAGTTTTGTAGCAAGCTTTATTGGCTCACCAGCAATGAACCTTTTAAAAGGCTCTATTACTGACGGAATCTTTACTTGCGAAGGAGTCAAGATAGCTGGATTAAGTAATAAACATAAAGGCGCTGTAACGCTTGGTTTTAGAGCAGAGGATGCTGTAATCGTAAAATCCAAGGGTGATATTTCAGCACCAGCTTTCTCAATGGAGCTTCTTGGAGATATGACAATGGTTTCTGTCAAGTCAGGTGGCGAGCTAATCTCCATAAAGTCTGATAAGAATTATCATGTCGATATTGGGTCTAATGTGATGGCCAATATTTCTGCTAACTTGTGTTTATTGTTTGATAGTGAAAGTGGTCAGATGTTAGAAAACTAGCGAAGGAAAAGATTATGAGTTACGATAAAAAATCCCAGCAAACTCTTGACGTAGTTAAGGCTATGGAAGAGGCACTGGGAGCAAATTCAAATATCATGGAAAAACATTTCCATAAAGATTTTCGCTGGATGGGGAATCAAGGCTGCGGGACAAAAAATAACCTACAAGAATTTAGAAATAACTGGCAGCTTCCGCTTAGGGCTGCATTTACGGACAGGATGTATAAGACTGATAAGTTTCTTGTAGATGGGGAATGGGCTTCCTGTTTTGGACACATTGATGCGATTCATAGCGGAGAATTTATGGGTATTAAGCCGACGAATAAGCGTGTGAAAATTCATTACACAGATTTTTGGGAAGTCAGAGATGGTCTCATTGTTGACAACTGGGTCAATGTTGACTTTCCAAGCATCTTAGCACAGCTAGGTGTCGATGTTTTTAATGGGCTTGGCTGGGAGGCTTTTGATCGGGGTGACGTCGAACCACCCAAACCTAATTAATTGGAATTATTATGACTATACATTATTTAAAAAAAGGAAAAACTGCTGAAGATAAAGCAATTGATGATGCTCAAGTCAGTGAGGTTGTAAAAAATACTTTAAGTTTAATTGAGGAAAAAGGTGATGAGGCTGTTAGAGCTTTTTCGGAGAAGTTTGATAATTATTCTCCTAAGTCATATAAATTAAGTACGCCAGAAATTGATAATTTAATTGCAGCGGTATCTGAAAGAGATATGGAGGATATCAACTTTGCACAAGAGCAGGTTAGGAAGTTTGCACAAGCTCAAAGAGACTCTATGCAAGATATTGAGGTTGAAACGATGCCAGGCGTTATTCTTGGGCATAAAAATATTCCCGTTCAGTCGGTAGGATGCTACGTGCCGGCAGGAAAATTTCCAATGGTGGCCTCTGCACACATGTCAGTTGTGACCGCTAGTGTTGCAAAGGTTCCAAGAATCATTGCCTGTACACCGCCCTGTCAAGGAGAGCCAAACGCAGCGGTTATCGCTGCAATGCACCTTGGAGGAGCGCATGAGATTTATGTCATTGGAGGAATCCAGGCAGTTGGTGCTATGGCATTAGGAACTGAAACGATTGATCCAGTGGATATGCTAGTAGGCCCTGGTAATGCATATGTAGCTGAGGCCAAAAGGCAACTCTTTGGACGAGTTGGAATTGACTTGTTTGCAGGCCCAACTGAGACCATGGTGATTGCAGATGAGACAGTAGATGCTGAATTATGTGCTACCGATCTATTGGGTCAAGCTGAGCATGGCTATAACTCGCCAGCAGTCCTAGTAACCAATAGTCAAAAACTTGCAGATGGCACTCTTAGTGAGATCGAAAGAATACTCAAGATTCTTCCAACTGCAGAAACTGCAAGTGTCAGCTGGGATGAATACGGCGAGGTTGTTGTTTGCGATACCTATGATGAAATGCTTGAAGTTGCAAATGAAATCGCCTCAGAGCATGTTCAGGTCATGACGGATCGCGATGATTGGTTTTTAGAGAATATGCATTCATACGGAGCTTTATTTTTAGGGCCACGAACAAACGTATCAAATGGTGACAAGGTAATAGGAACTAATCACACCTTGCCAACCAAAAAGGCAGGACGTTATACAGGCGGACTCTGGGTAGGAAAGTATCTTAAAACTCACAGCTATCAGAAAATTACAACCGATGAAGCTGCTGTAAAGATTGGAAGATACTGCTCCCGCTTATGTATGCTTGAGTCTTTTGTTGGTCATGCAGAGCAGGCTAACATCAGGGTTAGACGTTATGGTGGTGAGGATGTTCCTTATGGGAAGGCGGCGCAGTAGTGCATAGAACTAAAAATATGGGAGGATATTGATTTTGAAACTTCCAGCTACACCTTCGTTCAGATTAGATAACAAAACTGCATTAATTACAGGCGCCTCATCAGGAATTGGCTTAGGATGCGCAGTCGCCCTTGCTGATGCTGGTGCTCACGTAGTCTTAGCATCAAGACATATTGAATCTCTTCATACGGCTGCTGATGCAATAAAATTAAAGGGTAATAGTGTTGAGGCTGTGCAGCTTGATGTTTCTGATATAGCTGCAATCGAGCTTTTTTTTAATAATCAAAAGCCTTTTGATGTTCTTGTAAATAGTGCTGGTATGGGTCGTCATTCACCTTCATTAGAAACATCCACTGAAGATTTTGATAAGGTCATGGATGTTAATCTTCGAGGTGCATACTTTTTGACGCAAGCAGTGGCAAGAGGGCTAATAGAGGCAAATAAACCTGGCTCACTAATTAATATATCTTCTCAAATGGGACATGTTGGCGGGGTAGATCGAGCAGTATATTCTGCTTCAAAGCATGCTGTGGAGGGTTTTACAAAAGCCATGGCCATTGAATGGGGAGCCCATCAAATTAGGGTCAACACAATTTGCCCAACCTTTATTCGTACCGCGTTAACGCAATCTACATTTGATAATCCTGAGCGCAAAAAGTGGATTGAGGAAAAAATAAAACTGGGTCGAGTTGGAGAGGTTGAGGACGTGATGGGCGCTGTCGTATTTTTAGCATCAGAGGCGTCAAGTATGATTACAGGTTCAGCATTAATGGTTGACGGAGGCTGGACAGCGGACTAATGAGTAATAAAAAAGTGACATCATTGGAGGTTGCTAAATTAGCTGGAGTCAGCCAGTCAGCAGTCTCTCGTGTTTTTACACCTGGCGCTTCGTCATCAAAAAAGACGAATGAGTTGGTTCGTAAGGCAGCAACAGAGCTTGGTTACAGACCTAATATACTAGCACGCTCATTAATTACCGGCAAGTCAAGAATTATTGGTCTTGTTGTCGCATATCTTGATAATTATTTCTATCCAGAGGCTCTAGAGCTTCTTTCAAGTGCACTTCAGAAGAAAGGCTATCACGTACTTGTGTTTATGGCCGCCAAAACTGCAGGAAATATAGACGATATTGTTGATGAAATTTTGGACTATCAGGTTGATGGAATCATTGCCGCCTCGGTCGCAATGTCTTCAGAATTAGCTACAAGATGTGGGGCGGCTGGAGTTCCTGTCGTTTTATTTAATCGTACTCAAGATGACAAAAGGTTGTCAGCTGTAACGTCTGATAATATCTTGGGTGGGCAGAAAGTTGCTGAATTTTTAATTGCTACTGGCCACAGGAAAATTGGCTACATTTCGGGTTGGGAGGGTGCATCAACTCAAAGAGATAGAGAAAAAGGTTTTAAAGATGAATTGATAAGAAACCAACTGAGTGTTTTTTCTAGAGAGGTAGGAAATTTTAATTCAGACGAGGCCAGACAGGCAGCAAGAAGAATGTTTACAGCTGAAGAGATTCCAGATGCTGTTTTTGTGGCTAATGACGACATGGCTTTTGCAGTAATGGATGTAATTCGTTTTGAGTTAGGGTTGAAGATACCTGAGGATGTTTCCGTAGTTGGATATGACGATGTTCCGGTGGCATCATGGCCAGCATACAATTTGACAACTGTTCGTCAGCCAGCTAACCGTATGGTTGCTGAAACTGTATCTATATTAATGGATTCTATCAAAAATAAATCTAATAAGCCGCGACGTATTGAGATAGATGGCCCCTTAATAATAAGAGGTTCTACAACAATTACAGATAAATAAAATAGGAAACATATGGAAGGATTTGATTCAAAATACACTAATTTCCCAGATTGGATTAATGGTATTACACATGAGATATGGGAAGAGAGGGGTATCGATAAACTGCTATATTTATACTCAGATGATATTATTTTAAGGTCCCCATCATCTCTTATTATTGGAAACAAAACTGTCATTGATGCTACCAAAGCAACTCTGTTTGAGTTCCCCGATCGAAAACTTCTAGGAGAGGATGTAATTTGGTCAGGAACACTTGAAACAGGAATGTTATCTTCTCATCGAATTATTTCCACAGCCTCCCATTTGGGTGACGGGTCATTCGGAAAGGCAACTGGCCAAAAAGTTACCTTTAGAACAATTGCGGACTGTCACGCAATTAACAACCAAGTCAACGATGAGTGGCTGATTAGAGACCAGGGCGCAATTGTACGTCAGCTAGGGATGAAGCCAGAGGATTTTGCTAGAGATCAAATAAATCAAGAGGGAGGTATAGACAAATGTCATCACCCATTTGATGACTCAATGGATCAAGTCGGGCCTTATACTGGAAAGGGCAATAAAAATGAGTGGGGAGAGAGGTACGTAGATATATTAAATCGAATTATGAGCGCTGATCCAACTGTATTTCGGGCGGAGTATGATCGAGGGTGTCATCTAGAGTATCCAGGTGGAGTGAGCGGACACTCCTATGATGATGCTGAAGAGTTTTGGACGGGCCTTCGCTCTTCTATGCCAAGCGCAGTTTTTACTGTTGAGCATCAAATTGGACGAGAAGATTCAAACCTATCTCCAAGAGCTGCAGTCAGATGGAATCTAAAAGGTAAGCATGATGGTTGGGGCATTTTTGGTGAACCCAGTGGGGCATATTTGTATGTTATGGGAGTTTCACATGTAGAGTTTGGACCTTGGGGTCTAAGAAGAGAATACACTCTATTTGATGAAACAGCATTATGGAAACAAATAATTATTAAGACAGGCTAAACAATGAATTTTAAAGAAATGGAGAAGTATATAGTTCGCTATGCTGATTTAAAGCCATGCAAAACAGCTTTTATCGATACTCACACCCCTGGGTCAGACCAAAAAGATAACTTTACAATTATAGGGTCTGGTGTTTCTGAAAGTGCGGATCAGTTTGTGCACATATCTGAAACGCCTGGCTTTAATATTGGGGCCGCAGGTCAACCTCCAAAATGTTTTAATTCGCTGCATTACCATAATACAGCGGAGGTTTTTTTTGTATTAAAGGGGCGCTGGCGATTCTTTTGGGGTCGCTATGGAGAGGCTGGTGAAGTTGTCTTAAATGAAGGAGATATTTTCAACATTGCAACTCGAGTATTTAGGGGTTTTGAGAATATTGGGGATGAATATGGGATGATTATGGCGGTTTTGGGGGGCGATGATTCTGGCGGTGGAGTCATTTGGGCGCCTCAAGTACTTGATGCAGCATCCAGTCATGGGCTCATTCTCAGTGAAACTGGACAATTATACGACACTAAAAAAGGAGAGACGTTGCCTCATGGTCAAAATCCAGTTTCTAAGCTGACTGATAAAGATCTATCAAAGATTCCAGAAGTACCCGTTACTGGGATTGTTCGTGATTACGTTGCTCGATATTGGGATCTTATGGCTCTATCAAAAAGTGAGCCTTGCTTAGTTATTGGGGAAGAAGGCCTTATCAAGGATAGGCCTGGATTTGAAGTTGAGTTTATTAGTTCAAAATCTATTGCAGAGGAGCCTTACAGTACTAATCGTTATGAGGTATTGATGCCTGTGAAGGGTGATTGGAAGTTGAGTTGGCAGGGACACGAAACTATACTTAATTCGGGAGATACTTGCTTACTTAAGCCAGGCATTGAACACTCATTAATGGCTCTTGATGAATCTGAATCTAGCCTTTATCGTATAACAAATACTGATGATTCTGCAGGCTTAACTTGGAAAGAATAGTGTTAATTATAAGGAGATTAAATTGAATAGAATTCTAACGAGCCACGTTGGCTCATTACCTAGAAGTCAAGAGGTTGTTGATTATATTTTCGCCAGAGAAAATAATAAAAAATATGATGAAAATGATTTTGATGAGTGCATGCAAAAAAATGTTTTGAGTACAGTTCAAAAGCAAAAAGCTTCAGGAATAGACATTGTAAGTGATGGTGAAACCTCAAAAATATCATATGCGACTTATGTAAAAGATAGATATACAGGGTTTTCTGGAGATAGTCCACGAAATGCGCCAGAGGACTTGAAACTTTTTCCAGGATTTCTCGAGAGACTTGCTAATGAAGGAGGTACTCCTCAATATGCTAGACCTATGTGTACGAGTGATGTAAAGTCAAAGGGTCAGGGAGAGCTCCAAAAAGACATCTCTAACTTAAAAAAAGCAATGACAGCGAATGGAGTTGAGCGAGGTTTTATGAATGCAGCCTCACCTGGGGTAATCTCCTTGTTTTTACAAAACGATTATTATCCTTCAAGAGATGCCTACCTAGCAGCACTTGCTGATGCTATGAGAGAAGAATACGAAACTATCGTATCCGCTGGACTTGACCTGCAGCTTGACTGTCCCGATCTAGCACTCTCACGTCATATGCTTTTTAGTGACTTGTCAGATTCTGAGTTTATAAAGATAGCTGACTCACACGTGGAGGCGTTGAACCATGCACTGAAGAATGTTCCTGCTGAAAAAGTAAGAATTCATATTTGCTGGGGTAACTACGAAGGCCCACATTGCTGTGATATCGATATGAATAAAGTTTTTGGCACTTTGATGAAAGCTAAGGCGCAATACACACTGTTCGAGACTTCAAACCCAAGACACGCACATGAGTGGACTGTCTTTCGTGATCGAAAAAGTGAAATACCTGATAATAAGATTCTTGTTCCTGGAGTGGTTGATACGACAACTAATTTTATTGAGCATCCAGAGCTAGTCGCCGAACGGATCAAAAAATTTATTAATATAGTTGGAGGAGATAGGGTGATTGCAGGATCTGACTGCGGTTTTGGAACCTTTGCTGGATTTGGCGCTGTGGACCCTGATATTGCATTTGCAAAACTAAAGTCACTGTCTGAGGGCGCTAAGCTAGCGAGTAAATAGCAATGACGAGCCTAGTCATGGTTCCTGGAATGATGTGCGATGAGCGAATTTTTTCGCCACAAATTAAAAGTTTGAGTGATCAGATAGAAATTACCATTGCTGATATTTCTAGTTTTTCTTCAGTCAAGGAACTAGCATCAGATGTACTTAAAATGGCGCCTAAAAATTTTTCTCTATTAGGACACTCAATGGGTGGAATTGTTGCTATGGAAATGTACGCTCAAGAGCCTGACAGGATTGAAAAATTGGTGCTTATGGACACTAACCCTAAAGCCGAATTAGAGGAGGTTAAGTCTAAACGTGAGCCTCAAATGAGAGATGTTAGTGAGGGTAAACTGCTTAAGGTGATGCGTGATGAAATGAAGCCTAACTATCTTGCTGCGGGTGAAAATCAAGAAAGCGTTCTAAATATCTGTATGGAGATGGCTATGTCACTAGGGCCTGATGTTTTTATTAACCAGTCTAGGGCGCTTCAAACAAGAGCAGATCAACAAAAAAATATTCAAGCAATTAAAGTCCCTGTCCTCATAATGTGCGGTTCGGAAGATAAATTATGTACTGTTGAAAGGCATGAGATGATGCATAATATGATTCAAAATTCAGAGATAATAATAATTAATAATGCAGGGCACTTGCCTACATTGGAGAAACCAAGAGAAACAACGGAGATATTAAAAAGATGGCTGATGAACTAGATTCAGAGTTGCTTAAATTGCTTCAGTCGGTTGATACACCAACCGTCTGCAATGCTATTGAAGTCGCTCAAGGTAAACGTGGCTTTTCAGAGTTTACAAGAGGCACTATGGTCTCTTCAGATCCTAAGAGTCGTGCCATGGTGGGCTATGCAAAAACTGCAAAAATTGCAGCATTAGAGCCACCAACAGAAAATCAAGATATTATTAAAGAGCGCAGAATGAATTACTATCGTTACATGTCAGAAGTTGACGGTCCAACAGTTGTTGTTATTGAGGATGTGGACTATCCTGATTGTATTGGTGCCTACTGGGGAGAGATAAACACCAAGGTTCATAAAGGGTTTGGACTCTTAGGTGCACTGACCAATGGGGTTGTAAGAGACCTCGGGGATTTAGCAGAAGACTTTCCAGTTGTTGCAGGATCAGTTGGTCCTAGTCATGGTTTTGTCCATGTGCGTGAGCTAGATACGCCTGTGAATGTCTTTGGTATGACTGTGATTCCAGGTGACTTAATACATGCAGATCGTCATGGAGCAGTTGTAATTCCTAATGAAGTCATATCTATTTTGAAAGATTCAATTCACAAGTTGTTTGCTTCTGAAAGGCTCATATTAGATCCAGCAGAAAAAACAGGGTTTAGTTTTGATGATTTTAAAAGTGCATGGGAAGATTTTGAGAAGTCCCGTACCTAACTTGAGAACTTAACTAGATATTTCAGACAAGATATCCCGACCTAGTTGATTAACAAGATGGAGTGTGTCCACCATGCACCAGTTTTCAACAATCTTGCCATCTTTGCATCGCCACCAGTCACAATCCCTCATATATATCCGCCGATGAGTAGGCTCTATTCCCATGAACGTTTTCACATGAATGCCTGTAATTTGGGGCCAGCCACTTAAAAATGCATAGTTGCCATCGCCTGCTTTGCACTGAGACCCAACTCCTGTAATTCCTTGACGCGTGCCATCACCCCAGCCTTCAAAAGTTTTCTCAAATGGTACCTGAAAAGCAGCAAAAGCCTCAGTTGTGACGTATGACCCAAAACCACCGGGTCCATACCAAATCATGTTGTCATCCCAATATGGAAGCCAGGCTGCATCGGTCGAAGAAAGCTCCATCAGCATACCTTCAACTAGATCTGCCGTAGAACGAGATTGATTTGAGTCATTCTCAGTAAGAATAAAACCATCATGACTTGCAGGCCCTGGAGTCACTCCTTCGTAGCCTCCCAGAAGATTGAGAGGCCAAATGTCAAGATCAATCAGAAGTTCTGCCACTCCCATAAAGATTTGGGATTGAACAATTTTGCCATCAACCATTCTATGAAACTCACCAAAACGGATATGCTCGAGTTTACCGCTTGGAGGAATACCGAGCCATGGGTTTTCAAAGTGCCCTAAATAATAACCGGTGGACGTTACCCACTCTTCACCTAAATACTCTCCTCCACTGACTATATTGTCCTGTCTTTGAAAGCCTCTAAAGGAGTGTTGCATTGGTTTAATAATATCATTTAGATAACCTAAAGCACCCTTAGTTTCATTGAGGGGATGAAAGGCATCTATTTGCGCTGTACTAGTAAATATAGATTTAATCGCTTTTTCAGAAATGCTGAAATTGCTTGAACTAAATGTCTTTAAATAAGCTACATAAATGCATTTATTAGTATGACTAATTTTCGTAGCAATCCCCATTGGAGGCCTTGGTGCACGAGCAGGCATATATTCTCCTTATCAAATTTAATGAACTGTATTATTTTCTGAATACGAATGCAAAATTATAGCAAGAAGATATTTTACTGTGTTATAATAATTTGCAATCGTATGCAAAAAAAGTTTTATTGTTTCATCCGTTGTTGTATTAATGAGTATTTAATTAAAAAAAGGAGAGTTATTATGTTTTTAAGAAAAATTGCTACAGTTGTAGCGTTAACAACATTAGCTTCTAGTGCCTGGGCAGGATGTGGAGCATCCGATGGCCGTGTAAGCATTGTTGGAAATGAGTTCCCAGCAATTCAAACTGTTGGCGCGGGTGCTATGGAATGTGCTGGTGGCGGTGTTACAGTTGAAAAAAACTTAACAGCTGATCACCAAAAAATCAATGTGCCAGGTATGCAAGGTAATCCAGCTGAATTTACAACAGCGATTGTTGCAAACTCATCGATTGTTGCACTAATGAATAATGATGTGATTAGACCGCTTGATGATTTGGTTGCTAAGCATGGTCAAGGCCTACAGAAGAGTCAGCTGATCACTGTTGATGGAAACATTATGGGAGTTGCCTTCATGGCAAATGCTCAGCATTTAGTTTTCAGGGCAGATATTCTAGATCAACTAGGAATGGCTCCACCAACGACATATGAAGAAATGTTGGTTGCTGCTGCTAATATTCGTGCTAGTGGTTTAATGGAAAATCCTGTTGGCGGTGCTTATAAAGCCGGTTGGAACTTAGCAGAGGAATTTGTTAATATGTATATTGGTCAAGGCGGTGAGTTCTTTAAGCCTGGTTCAGCTGAGATTGCGGTTAATAATCAGCATGGTGTTGATGCACTTCACATGATGAGAGCATTATCAAACTTTATGAACCCTGATTTCTTAACGCATGATTCAAATGCTACAAGTGCAGAATGGAAGGCGGGTAATGTTGCTATTATGAATATGTGGGGCTCTCGTGTTGGACCACTTAAGAGTGATGAGGTAGATCCAGCAGTTGCAAACAATACTGATATTGCAGGTCCAATGACGGTAGGCGGTGGTTCAACTCCTGCTTCAACTCTATGGTGGGATGGATGGACTGTTTCTAAGAACATCTCAGATGCTGATGCAGAAGCTACCTTTATGGCTATGATGCACGCAATTCGTCCTGAAATGCTAAATGATGAAACTTCGCCGTTAGCGGTTTGGCTAATTGATGGTTATCAGCCAACAGATGCTGCCAAGGGTGTATTTGCTGCCGCAGCAATGGGAACAACTCCATATCCAATGTTGCCGTATGCTGGTCTAATGCATTCAGCAGCAGGTAAGGAGCTTGTTGATTTCATGCAAGGAAAAGAAACAGCTAGTCAAGCATTAGCTGACTTAGAAGCAGCTTACACAACTGCTGCTAAAGAAAAAGGTTATCTCTAAACTTTAATGTTTTGATCTCCTAAGTAGGGGCATGTTTAAAGCGTGCCCCTTCTTTTTATGAAATATAGAGTGTTTAACCATAAGTAACTTGTATGAAGCATAAGACTTTTTTTTGGTTCTTTTTACCTACAGCGCTAGCGATGCTTTTATTCATAGCGTTGCCCCTAACTTCTGTTGTGAGCCAGTCATTTCATGCGCCACATGAGGAGGTATTGCTTGTTTCTGAAATCTGTGATCCATTCGGCTGTGCGACAGAATCGACTATTGACCATCAGGCAACCGAACAACTGAAGAAAGATAAGCCCTTAGGGCAGTGGGTTGGATTTGAAATCTATGCTGATCGAAACCATCTAGCCTTTAAAGAGGTTGCCGAGTTTTGGGAAAACAGGACAAGCTTCACTGGTTTTATTTCCAGTCTCAATAATCTTCAATTTTATAGAGCAATGGGATTCACTTTGACTTATGTCATTGTGGTAACTCCTTTGGTTATATTGTTTGGATTGATAATTGCACTGGCAGTCAACTCGCTGCATCGACATCTTAAAGGGCTTATGGTGTTCTTTTCATTGCTTCCAATGATTGTGACCCCCCTTGTTGGTTCTTTAATTCTATTTTGGATGATTGATGCGAGGGGAATAGTTGGCTCAGGACTCCAAGAGATATTTTCAGATCCAAATCTATCATTAAAGGCATCAACTGGGTTAACCTGGGTAACGCTGATCGTTTATGGTGTGTGGCATTCTGCCCCTTTCGCGTTTATTGTTTTTTATGCTGGTCTTCAAACGGTTCCTAAAGAAACTTTGGAGTCGGCAATGATTGATGGCGCTTCTCGTTTCCAACAAGTTATGCATGTTGTAGTTCCTCATTTGTCGCCACTAGTTGCTTTCGTGGCATTAATTCAACTGATGGACAACTTTCGAGTATTTGAGCCAATAGTTGGTTTTAGTGCAGAAGCACATGCAACCTCACTCTCATGGATTATATGGAATGATATTGGTCAAGAAATCAGACTTTTTTCGTCTGCAGCAACGACATCAGTTCTGACAATCATCGGAGTTGTTATTCTTCTATTGCCAGTTTTGATAAGAACGTGGCGTGAATTTAATCCAGAGAAATGATATGACTTCGAATCAAATTAAGAGACCATTGGGACTTCAGTTATTGATTTATGGCTTTGTGTTGCTTTGGTTAATTGTGGCAGCTTTCCCATTTTTTTGGACAATGTGGGGATCCTTTAAGGTAGAGTTAGATTTTTTCTCAAAGGGAGACTGGACACATGCCATATCAGGAGTCAGAACGCAGGCGGTATATGGAGAATCTTTTACAGGTGCAGGCTATGAGGGTGCATGGATTCAGGAAGAGTTTTGGCGCGCTTTTAGCAATACAGCAATAGTCTGTTTTTTTACTGTGCTTACCTCATTAACTATTGCTACTTTGGGAGGGTACGCCCTTTCTAGGTCAGGCTTTCGTTATTCATTTTGGCTTCTAATAATTGCTCTGGTTTTTCGCGCTTTACCGCCAATAACTTTGGTTTCAGGATATCTTCCTCCATTTTATGCGTGGAATGTTTGGGGTTTATTGCCCACCACCATCATTGTGTTAGTGGCAATAAATCAGCCATTTACCTTGTGGATGCTTCACTCATTTTTTCAAACAATACCAAAAGAGCTTGATGAGAGCGCAAAAGTTGATGGTTGCACACAATTTCAAGCATTTCGACATGTCATTATCCCTGTAATGTGGCCTGGAGTGATTACGGCGGGTCTTTTCTCATTTCTTTTGGCTTATAATGATTTTGCTGTCACAGCCGTTCTTTTATCTCAAGAAAATCAAACCATGGTTCCAAAAATTGCTAGTTTTATGGGTACAACCCAGACAGAGGGCAATGTGATGTTTGCTGTAGCGGCAGTTGTTTCATCTATAATCCCATTATTTCTTCTAGTATTATTTTTTCAGAGGCAACTAGTAAGCGGACTTACAGCTGGTGCTGTCAAGGGATAAACCATGGAAAAGTTTGATTATATCGTTATTGGTGCAGGTTCTGCCGGTTGTGTATTAGCTAATCGTCTAAGCGAAAATCCTGAAAATACTGTTTGCCTTGTTGAGGGCGGTGGAAGTGAAAATAGTCCGTTGATTACAATTCCAGCAGGTTTATCTGTTTTGTATGACCACAAAAAGTTTGATTATGCCTATCAGGGCACACCACAAAAAAAATTAAATAATCGAGTAATAACTGTCAACCGTGGTAGAGGTATGGGCGGATCCAGCTCAATTAATGGTATGGTATATATTCGCGGCAATAAGAATGATTATGATAACTGGGTCAAGCTAGGATGTGATGGCTGGTCTTATGAAGAAGTTTTACCCTTATTTAAAAAATTAGAGGATGATCAAACGGGCGGTGACTCACACTATCATTCTGTTGGCGGGGAATGGCCAGTAGTTAGGCCACAAGATGCTAATATAACCCTTCAGCGCTTTGTTAAGGCTGGAGTTCAGTCAGGTTTGCCGCATAATCAAGACTTTAATGGCGCCTCCCAATTGGGTTTGGGGGTCTACAACGTTAATCAAAAAAAGGGTGAGAGAGTCAATTCATACAGGGCTTTTATTAAGCCGATTCTCGCACGTAAAAACTTAACAATTTATAAAAACACCAGAGTTAAATCTATTGAAATCGAGGGAGAGGTTGCAAAGTCTGTCAATATTCACACTAACGGTATTGAAAAAAAAATAACATGCTTGAATGAGGTTATTTTATGTGCCGGCGCTATAGAGTCACCTAGGCTTTTGTTAGCTTCTGGGATTGGTGATAAAAATGATCTAGAGAGTGCTGGGATTTCTTGCAAATACAATCTAACTGGAGTAGGCAAGAATCTTCAAGATCACCTCGATACTATGGTGACAGTTCGTTCAAAAAAGGCTGAATCTATTGGTGTTTCTTGGAGGTCCCTATTGCCTCATGTGTTAATGGCGCCTTTTAAGTACTATTTGAAAAGAAAGGGCTGGTGGACAACTAATTTTGTTGAGGCAGGTGGATTTGCTAAAACAAAATTTGCTGAACAAGATTACCCGGATATTCAGTTCCACTTTACGCCAATTTACCGAAGTCACCGAGGTAGAAAGTTCGAGTTTGGACATGGCTATTCAATTTTTACATGCCTTTTAAGACCTCATAGCAGAGGTTCAGTGAAATTAAAAAAAGAGGACGGAAAAATCAAACTACTTATTGACCACAACTTTTTGTCTGACGTCAGAGATGAAGCAAACATTGTTGAGGCAATCAAAAAAGCAAGAGAGGTTTTATCGTCTCCAGAGTTTGATGAGGTTCGAGGTGAAGAAACAGCGCCAGGAAGGTCTATCCAGTCAGATGAAGAACTACTGAATTACATTCGAAAGACTGCACTAACTGTCTACCATCCAGTAGGAACCTGTAAGATGGGAGTGGATGAATTAGCTGTTGTTTCTCCTCATGATTTAAAGGTTAAAGGAATGAGAAATCTAAGGGTAATAGATGCTTCAATCATGCCAAATATTGTTAGTGGTAATACATCAGCGCCAACTATGATGATTGCGGAAAAAGGAGCCAGAATGATCCTGGACATTAAATAGCTATGAGTAACTTTCAACAAGAAAAAAAGATTGTATTAGATTATTACAAAGCCTTGGATAAGGCTGAGGGTTGTGAAATTTCAAAAGTCTTAAGCAGCCATATTGGTAAAGACTATCTTTGGAGAGGGTTTCACCCTTTTAATGAACAATCTGATGTAGAACAATTATCTAAAGTCTTCTGGCAACCATTTCGCCATGCCTTTAAAAATATGCAAAGAAGAATGGATATTTTTATAGCTGGTAAAAACCAGATAGATGGATTTGAATCCGTTTGGGTCGTCTCTATGGGCCACTTGATGGGCTTATTTGATAATGAGTGGCTTGGAATTCAGCCATCAAGAAAGATGGCTTTTCTGCGTTACTGTGAATTTAATAAAGTTCAAGATGGAAAGATCACTGAAACAGCCATGTTTTTTGATATTCCTCATGTGATGATTCAAGTTGGTTTAACTCCTTTCCCGCCTCAAACAGCAGCGCACCTTGTTCAGCCAGGACCAATGACTCACGAAGGTTTACTTTTTGATGAGCAAGATGTTTCAGAGGGTGAAAAAACTCTTGCTTCAATAAATTTCATGGCTGAGGATATGAGAGATTGGAAGCATACTAATAAATTACCTCTAGTTGACGAGTTAAGAAGAAGCTGGAAAGAAGATATGATCTGGTGGGGGCCTGCTGGAATTGGAGCAACCTATACCATTGAAAGATATGCCGAGCAGCATTCTGGACCATTTAGAGCTTCTTTTAAAGATCGGATATCTAATGGACATCTTTGTAAATTAGCTGAAGGTAATTTTGGTGGTTTTTTTGGATGGCCTAATCTTACACTCACTCCATCAGGAGGCTTTATGGGTATGCCTGCAACTGGAAAGCCAGGTGATATGAGAGTAATAGATATGTACAGGCGAGAAGGAGACAAGCTCGCTGAAAATTGGATCTTTATCGATCTTTTACACTTTTGGAATCAACAAGGCGTTGATATTTTAGCTCGTACTACAAGGACTGGCGTTGAGGGCAATCCATCTAGCTAATAAGGCTTTGTAATTTCCTTTAAGAAGGATTTCTAAACAAAAATCAATAGACACAATTATATTTGCATACGAATGCAAAACTTGATTTATATCAAGACAAATATTGTCTAATCTTGTAATAATAGCTCTTAATAACAGTTTGGCTTGCGAGTAAATGCTACTTTTTATTGACTCAGAGAGAGTTTAAGTTGGCTATTGCTGATGAAGCATGCAGTTTTGTTTGTGAATAGGAATTTGAAAAATGGATTATCTAGATAACATTTATGAAGCCATACTTGATGGCGATATGGGAATTGTCCCCACAAATGTTCAATCCGCTATTGATGCTGGCATTCCAGTCTCTAAAATTCTTATCGAAAGCATGATTGCCGCAATGGAAGAAGTTGGACGTTTATTTCAAGAAGGTGAATACTTTGTCCCCGAGATGTTGTTAGCAGCTCATTCAATGAAGGCCGGATTATCTGTTTTGCAACCGCATCTAGTTAATACTGGTATTGAACCGATTGGCAAAATTATTCTTGGAAGTGTTGATGGTGACATGCACGATATTGGAAAAAATCTTGTGGCTATGATGCTTGAAGGGGCAGGATTTAAGATAGTCGATTTAGGTACAGATGTTAGTGCCGCAGAGTTTGTAGAAGCTATTAAAGAAGGCGCTGATATTCTTGGGCTATCCGCCTTGTTGACTACAACACTGCCTAGCATGGAAAGTACGATTCAAGCAATTGAAATAGAGGGATTACGAGAGGACATTAAGATTATTGTTGGTGGCGCACCTGTAACTGCAGAATATGCCCATCAAATTGGTGCAGATGGTTATGCAAAAGATGCGAGTCAGGCAGTAAAGGTAGCAAAATCTTTTATTAATTGAATAGGGAGCGTGGTCATGACGATGACACCACGAGAGAATTTTTTCACGGCAATGAGTCACCAGCAACCAGAGCGGGTTCTGGTTGATATGGGTAAACATATTGGTTCAATCCATAAGAAAGCCTACGTAAAACTGCAGCAATATCTTAACGATGTGCCCATGGAAAATGCGGATAAAATACTGGATCGTATGGCACAGACAGTGGTGCCTGACGAGGCATTACTACAGCGTTTTGGCATCGATTTCAGATGGCTGGTACCCAACTGGGTACAGGTCAAGGAACGCACTGATGTGGATGGTTATATTGACATGTGGGGTGTTCCTTATCGTGCAACCGCGGACAAAGACCATTACGCAATCGATGTTCTCTGTGATGCGCCTTTAAAAACAGCTACCCTGAATAATCTGGATGATTTTAACTGGCCTGATCCGTATGATCCAGATCAGTTCAAGGGTTTGCGTGAACAGGCAGAGAGCCTTTATAAAAACACCGACTACGTAATCGGGGCGGATGCCATCAAAGCCGGTCCCCTGATGACAGCCTTACAAATGAGAGGCTATGAACAGTTCTTTATGGATCTGATTGCTGATACTGAATTTGCTGATGCACTACTGGACAAGATCACTTGGACCCTTAAAGCAATGTGGACTCGCTACATGGAAGAGGTAGGGGCATATGTTCAGCTTGCTTATGTTACGGATGATTTGGGTTCCCAGACTTCAATGTTGATATCACCAAAAGTATTTCGCAATCGTCTCAAGCCAAAGATGAAAGAGCTGTATGATCATATCAAGGGTCTGGCAGATGTGAAGTTGATGATGCATACAGATGGGGCAGTTTTACCGGTCATTGAAGATATTATCGAAATGAATGTGGACATCATTAATCCAGTACAGACATCGGTTCAGGGTATGAACAATACCCAATTCCTCAAACAACAGTTTGGTAATCGACTTGCCTTTCACGGGGCGATAGATGTGCAACATTTAATGCCCAATGCAAACCTTAATCAACTTCGCTGGGAGGTTGCAAAGCGGATTCATGATCTTAGCTACAATGGAGGTTATATCATTGCACCTTGTCATAATATTGGGCACGACATTTCATCCCAAAATATAGTGGCTTTTTTTGACCTGGTAAAAGAGTTCGACACCGATCCATCGGCGCTTGATAAAGTTCTTGCCAGTAAACAATCCTATTTCGCCAATCACAACTGAACAAAGGTTATGATAGCAATTAATGCTATAGTAAGGGTATCAATGGCTCCGACTTTTATACAGGACTGGTTGTGCTACCTTCACGCCATTCTGGAATACCACTACTTAAGATCAAATCACGAATTGTTTCTAACTTGAATGAATTTAAATCTGCCTCTTCTTCAGGGGCAAACTGCATTTCAATATGGTTGCCATCTGGGTCGAAGACATTAACTTGGCGAATTTCAACATCGGGCACCACAGCAATTTGGTAAGGAACCTCATTGTCGCGAAGGTGTTCCAACAGTTCGGCTAAACCGGAAGCACTAAAGGCCACATGTTCTATCCGGGTATCCTGCACATTGGGAGCACTTTCTAGTTCTACTAGATGTACCACTGGAGTCTCTCCACAGTACAGCCAGGTTCCAGTTGAAGGGACTGGTGGTCGCAGTCCCACCGTTAATCCTAGTATATGCGAATAAAAATATTTTAATTTTTCGTGATTAGCAGTCAACAGGGTGAAATGGTTCAGATTTTCAAGCGGCATGGTAATCATCCTCCTATAGGTTATTGAGTTTTATTAGAAAACATTATTGCAAAATCAAATAATATGTATCTTGATGTAGGTCAATTATTGCAAAAAATATCCGTTTTGAATCTAGAATAAAAAAAAAGAATAGATAAAATAATAAATGATTGACTTTTTTTATATTTAGGAACAAAATTCGCAAACTAGTGTCATCTCATTAGATATTTTCAAGGGAGTTAATAAGTGAGAAGAGGCAGAAGCAAAAATGCTAGAGAGGTTACAAGCTTTCAGCAGGCACCTTATGGCCAAAAAAAGAATCTTTTTCAGCCGATGTCAATTTTTTCAGAGGATGAGATTGAAGCGATCCATCAGGCCTCACTAAAAGTTTTGTGTGACACTGGCATGGACATCCAGTCTCCTCGTGCCGTTGAAATTCTCAAGAGAGAGGGCGCTATGATTGGCAGTGATGGAAGGCGTGTTAGATTTGATCCAGACTTCGTGATGGAAAAAATATCCACTACTCCGAGTGAGTTCACTCTTCATGGAAGGCACAAGGAGAGACATGTTCATGTTGGCGGCAAATCAGTTATTAATACCATGGTATCTAGTGCTCCAAATGTATCTGACCTTGATAGAGGTCGAATTTTGGGTAACTTTGAAGACTATTCAAACTTGATCAAGCTAGGAGAAATCTTGAATACCGTGCATGCTCTTGGAGGCTACCCAGTTGAGCCATGTGATTTAGATGTTCGAGAGCGCCATTTACACGCAGTTTCAGCGGCAGCCCGCTTATGCACAAAGCCACTATTTGGTTATGCTATTGGAAGTGAGAGAATGCTAGATGCCATTGAAATAGTTCGAATTGCAAGGGGTATTGATAAAGAAACGCTGCTTAAAGAACCCTCAATTACGACTGTCGTCAATGCGAATTCACCATTGGTTTATGATAAAGCACTTTTGGAAGGCGCGATTGAAATGGCAGAGCATAATCAGCCTGTCATCTATACCCCATTTACTTTAGCCGGCGCTATGGCGCCTATTACTGTTGCGGGCGCACTTGTCCAACAAAATGCAGAGTCCCTCGCTGGACTTACTTTTCATCAATGCGTTAATCCAGGTGCTCCAGCAATCTATGGCAGTTTTACTTCAAATGTTGATATGAAATCAGGCTCCCCCGCTTTTGGAACTCCTGAGTATACTCAGGCAACAATTGCTAGCGGTCAACTCGCTAGAAAATATATAATCCCTCTTCGTGCTTCCAATGCAAATGCATCTAATGCCCCTGATGAGCAATCAGTTTACGAATCTCAGATGTCTTTGTGGGCGTGTCTTTTAGGGCAAGTCAATTTTATATTGCATGGACATGGCTGGATTGAAGGAGGGCTTTGCGCATCTTATGAGAAGGTTATTTTGGATGCAGAAATGAATCAAATGATGGAGGCATTTCTTATGCCATCAGCCATTAATAAGGATACTCTCGGGGTTGAGGCTATCGCAGAAGTTGGCCCGGCCTCACATTTTTTTGCAGCCCAGCAAACATTAGATCGATATGAAACTGAGCACTATAATCCAATGCTATCAGACTGGCGTAACTTTGAATCATGGAGAGACGCTGGATCCGAAACGGCTTCTCAAAGGGCTAATAAAATATGGAAGCAGCTTCTAGATGATTACCAAGAGCCTAAGCTTGACCCTGAAGTGGAAGAAGAGCTCAAAGGATTTGTAGAGAAAAGAGTTTCTGAAGGAGGAGCAGCGCCACTGTAAGAGCTAAATTTTTTCAATATTTAAAGACAATTTTTTTCACTTGAGTTTAGCGGTTTTTTGAATTAACATTTAATTTTTATAATATGGATTTAGTATGAAAGATCAGGCAAGAGTTGTTGTAATTGGAGGCGGCGTTGTTGGCTGCTCGATTCTTTTTCACCTTGCAAAAATGGGCTGGAAGGATGTTATTTTATTAGAGCGAAATGAATTAACATCTGGCTCTAGTTGGCACGCAGCTGGATCATTCCATACAGTCAGTTCTGACCCTAACGTTTCAAAACTCCAAGACTACACAATCAATCTATATAAAGAAATTGAAGAAACCTCAGGCCATTCAATCAGTATGCACACGACAGGTGGTTACTACTTAGCCTCTAATCAGAATTGGCACGACTACCTAAAGCGAGAGCGCTCGAATGCAAGATCACTAGGCCTAAATCAAGAGTTTGTGTCTCTAGAGGAAGTCATAGAAAAGCATCCATTAATTGATCCTGATCATTACGTTGCAGCTCTTTGGGATCCGTCCGATGGCGACATTGACCCTTCAGGAGTTGTCTACGCTTATGCGAAATCAGCGCGCGTTCATGGGGCTGAGTTTTATACGCACACCCCGGTTATAGAGACCAACCAAAGGGCAGACGGTTCGTGGGATGTTGTAACCGAAAAAGGAAGTGTTCATGCTGAGCATATAGTTAATGCGGGCGGTCTTTGGGCTCGTGAGCTTGGCCGCATGTCTGGAATTCATTTGCCTGTGGTTCCGATGGAGCATCACTATTTGATCACTGAAGAAATAGAACAAGTTGCTAACCTGAAGGATGGTCAAAGACTACCAAGCTGTATTGACTTCGAGGCCAATATTTATACCCGTCAAGAAAGTACTGGCATGTTGCTGGGAACCTATGAACCCCGTTCAACGCCATGGTCTCTGGATGGAACACCGCAAACGTTTGGACATGACCTGCTCGAGCCAGACTTGGACCGAATCGCTGATCGGTTGGAGCTCGCTTTTGAGAGAATCCCAGCATTAGGAACAGCCGGCATAAAGAATATCATTAATGGCCCATTTGTTTTCTCTCCTGACGGAAACCCAATGATTGGTCCTGTTCCCGGTATGAAAAACTACTGGACAGCTGTTGGCGTCATGGCGGGCTTTTGCCAAGCAGGTGGCGTTGGCAAAACATTGGCTGAATGGATGATTGAAGGTGAGCCATCTGTCGATGTTTGGGCTATGGATATTGCACGCTTTGGTGATTTTGCGACACCTGAATGGGGCGTAATTAAGTCCTCAGAAAATTATGAGCGCCGTTTTGTGATGACCTTCCCTAACGAGACATTACCTAAAGGAAGGCTTCAGAAAACAACATCAATCTATGATCGTTTAACTCAAAAAGGAGCCGTATGGCAGGATACTTTTGGTCTTGAAAATGTACTCTGGTTTGCCAACTCGCCAGAGGATGCTTACGAAGAGCCAACATTCCAAAGATCAAGATCTCATGACTACGTAGCTAAGGAAGTTGAGGCTGTGAGAGTCTCTGTTGGAGCCAGTGAAGTAGCGAACTTTGCTAACCATAAATTTATGGGTCAAGGCGCTAGAGCATTTCTGGATAAGGTTCTTGCGGGGCGCATTCCCAGTCCTGGAAGGGTTAATTTGACGCCAATGCTTTTAGAGAGTGGCAAGCTGAATGGAGACCTAACAGTAGCCTGCATTGATGAAGAAACCTTCTATTTATTCGGCTCAAGCGTTGCACAAAATATGCATCTTCGATGGTTTGAAAAGCATCTCGAAGGCGTACAAGATGTTATCTACAAGAATATGACAGACAACTTTCATGGCATTGCAATATCAGGACCAAAATCTGGCGCATTATTAACAAGGCTTACCCGAGAAGATGTCAGTTCAGAGGCATTTAAATTCAGAGATATAAAAGATACATTTATAGGCGGCGTGCCAGCACTCTGCGTAAGAATTTCATTTACAGGCGAGCTTGGATACGAGATTTATGTCGCGCCCCAATACCACCTCAAACTATTTGAGGCAATAGAAGAAGCTGGAGAAGATTTAGATCTTAAGTGGTTTGGCGGTCGAGCATTGATGTCAATGAGGCTAGAGAAAAGTTGGGGCGCATGGACCATGGACTTCAGACCAGACTTTACAATAATGGAGTCCGGCCTTGATTTTTTTGTGGATTGGGACAAAGACTTTATAGGTAAAAAAGCAGCCCTAATGGAGAAAAAGAATGGCCCAAACAAAAAGCTTTCAGTGATTCAAATTGATACTGAAACTGATGTCAGTGGTGACGAGGCCGTGATGCATAATGGGGAATGTGTTTCCTATATTACTTCTGGCGGTTACGGCCATTCGGTAAAAAAATCTCTGGCGATGACTTATCTTCCGGTTGAGTTAATTAAATCCAATGCACAGCTTGAAGTTGAGATTTTAGGCCAGTTCTGCAAGGCATCTATTGTAATGGAACCTCTTTATGATCCATCTGGATCTAAAATGCGATGATGGTTTAGGAGCATTAAATGAGTTTTTCAGCGGTTAAAAGGCATCACGCAAAAATAGGCTCTCATCTCAGAGATGGCGAGGATATCTATAGTCTCAATAAGCATGCATTGGGCCCTGGAGAGCTAGCTGAGTCAGAATGGCTAGAGGCGGGTTTGGCAAACCCAGACATGACAAAAATTAGAGAGTATCGACTCAAAAGAGTTCGAGAAAAACTCGTTGAATTTGACTGTTCAGGCATTCTCCTCTACGACCCGTTAAATATTCGCTATGCAACAGACAGCACCAACATGTCTTTGTGGACGTCTCATAATGCTGCTCGTTATGCAATTATAATGACTGAGGGCCCTGTCATTATTTTTGAGTTTGATGCACATGAATTTCTATCAAACCACAATCCATTAATCACTGAAGTCAGGCATGCCGTCACCTATTTATACTTTACCGCTGGTGATAAGAGCAAAGAGAGAGCCAAGATATGGGCATCTGAAATTGTTGACATAGTCAAAGAGTATGGCAACGGAAACAATAGATTGGCGCTCGATCATTGCGCACCTGAAGGCGTTCATGAGCTTCAGTCACTTGGTCTTGAGCTTGCAAATGGTGAAGAGGTTATGGAGCTTGCAAGGCTCATTAAGTCAGATGACGAGATGGTTGCCATGAAGCGCTCTATCTTTGCATGCGAAAAGTCAATGCAGTTGATGCGAAATCATTTTAAGCCTGGGATAACAGAGCAAGAGCTCTGGAGTCGGTTTCAAATGGAGGCCGTTTCAAGAGGAGCTGAATGGATTGAAACGAGACTACTTGCCTCAGGACCCAGAGCAAACCCTTGGTATCAAGAGTGCTCATCTCGGCCCATATTAAGCGGTGAACTAATGGGTTTTGATACCGACCTGGTTGGCTCATATGGATACTGCACAGACATGTCTCGGACTTGGTTGTGTGGTGATGAGAAGCCGACTGATGAGCAAAAAGAAATCTACACTATGGGTTATGAACAAATTCAGAGCAATATGGAGTTGTTAAAACCAGGCACAACCTTTAAAGAGTTAACACTTAACTCAAGGGAATACTCTAAGGATGAGTTTCGCCATTACTCAGTCCTTTTCCATGGCGTAGGTCTATGTGATGAGTTCCCAGCGATACCATTTAGTTGGGAGTTAAATGAGAACAGTTTTGATGGAGTCTTGAAGCCTGGTATGGTGATGTGCGTTGAAACCTATGTTGGTCGCTATAGTGGGGGCCCAGGTGTTAAACTAGAGGAACAAGTATTAATAACTAATAATGGTTATGAGCTTTTGACTAGCTATCCATTTGAATCAGATTTGTTGCTGTAATTAACATGAGTACTATTCCAAATAAAATGAGTGCAATTTTAACAACTGGTCATGGCGGATATGAGGTGCTTGAGTTTCGAAATGACATTAAAGTCCCCACTCCTGATTCAGACCAAGTTTTGATTAAGGTGTTAGGTGCAGGCATCAATAATACCGATATTAACACTCGCACTGCTTGGTACTCAAAGTCAGTTAGTGGTGAAACTAATGCAAAAGGCTCTCAGGGAAAAGATGACGATGGAAGTTGGTCGGGCGAGCCTTTAGAATTCCCAATTATTCAGGGTGCGGATTGCTACGGTGAAATAGTTGCAGTTGGTGTTGATGTTGACTCTGGTCGAATTGGTGAGCGAGTTCTAGTTAGAACAATGCAACAATATGCAGTGGATTATAGACCTTATGAGTGCTGGACAATGGGCTCTGAATGTGACGGTGCTTTTGCAGAATATATGCTCGCTTTTAGTGATGAAAGTTTTAAGATTGAAAGTAATTGGTCAAATGCAGAGCTGGCTTCTATTCCCTGCGCATACTCGACAGCAGAAAACTTACTTGAGCGTTCAGGTGTTAAAGAAGGCGAAGTTGTCCTCATAACTGGAGCATCTGGCGGGGTCGGATCAGCAGCTGTTCAGCTGGCAAAGAGACGAGGCGCAAGAGTAGTTGCTATAGCTAGTAAAGCAAAGTCAGATATAGTCAAAAAAGTAGGTGCAGATGATGTTATCCATAGAGAGGATAAATTAACAGACCTTTTAGAAACTGAAAGTATTGATGTGGTTATCGATTTGGTGGCTGGAGAGAACTGGGGGGACCTGCTTGATGTTTTAAAAAAAGGGGGTAGATATGCCGCCGCTGGTGCAATCGCTGGACCCATAGTTGAACTTGATGTTAGGACACTTTATTTAAAGGATTTGGTGTTGATTGGTTGTACATTTCAAGACCGTCAAGTCTTTCAAAATTTAATTGGGTATATCGAAAGAAATGAAATTAAGCCTCTAGTTTCGAAGACTTACCCTTTAGAAAATATTATCAATGCTCAAAAAGATTTTGTATCAAAAAAGTATGTGGGCAAGCTGGTTCTTTTGCCCTAATGAAGATTAATCAAATAGATGTTTTTCAAGTAGATCTTCCTTATTCTGGGGGTGTTTATCACTTATCAGGTGGGCGAGAATACTCTGTTTTTGATTCTACTATTGTTCGAGTTTTAACTGATTCAGGCATAGAAGGCTGGGGTGAAAGTACTCCTTTTGGTTCGAATTACATTGCAGCTCATGCGAAGGGAGTTCGTTCGGGGATTGAAGAGATTGCTTCTAGTTTATTAGGTAAAGATCCGAGACACTTAGACCGTATCAACGAAGCAATGGACAATGCTCTAATTGGACACAATCATGCAAAAACACCACTTGATGTTGCGTGCTGGGATATTTTTGGAAAGTCAGTAGAAATGCCTGTTTGTGACCTGTTAGGCGGAAGCACCAATGAACCATTACCTTTAATTTCTTCAATTTATGCTGGTACTCCAGATGATATGAGAGAGCGAGTAAAGAGACATCGAGATATAGGTTATCGAGGACACTCGGTAAAACTTGGAGAAGATCCTCATATTAATGCAAATAGAATTGAAGCGTGTTTAGCAGATAGAAAAAAAGGAGAGTATTTTATTGTTGATGCCAATGGAGGGCTGACTGTCGAATCTGCATTAAGATTGTTGAATATTCTTCCAAGTGGATTGGATTTTGTATTGGAAGCTCCATGTTCAACTTGGCGTGAAAACCTTTCTTTAAGAAGGCGGACTTCAGTTCCAATTATTTGGGATGAGCTCGCTCTTTATGAAGAAGATATTCTTCAGATTGCTTCTGAAGATGGCGCTGAGGGTATTGGGTTAAAAATCTCAAAAAATGGTGGTTTGACTAAGTGTAGAAGACAAAGAGATATTTGTGTTGCAGCAGGCTATACAATGAGTGTTCAAGATACAACAGGCTCTGATATTGCATTTGCTGCTATTGTTCATTTAGGTCAGACACTTCCAAAAAAATATCTTCGATGTATTCTTGACTGTAGAGATATGGTCGCAGTTAAAACTGCAGACGGAGACTTTGATGTTGTTAATGGATTCGTATCTGCTCCAAAAACTTTTGGATTGGGGGTTACTCCGCGTCTTGATGTTTTGGGCGAACCAATACTTAGCTATAAAAACTGAAGTTATTTTTCTTTTCCAGCCATAAGCTCTTTCCAACGCATATAGCTATTTACACCAAACCACATCAAAGGTTTTGACATCAATTTTTTAGGCGCTTCCTCGTCAACAAAGTCGGGCACAAGGCTATTAATAGTTCCACTAATTTTTTCAGCAGTAATGACTCCAATAGCAGTTCCTTTGGCAGTTCCGAGACCATTTTGACAGCACGCAGAATAGACTCCTTCATCAACCTCCCCTTGAGCAAAGACATTATTAAGGCTCAGGCAAAGTCGTCCTCCCCAAGAGTACTCCATAGAGACTTTACTCAGCATTGGAAATCGAGCTTTGAAAGATTCTTTGTGACTATTGGCAGCTGCACTCATAAATGAATCTGAGACCTCCATACTTGGATTGTAAGACCACCTATTTCGTACCAGAATTCGATTGCCACCAATTCCTGATATACGCCTCACAGACGAACCCATAGCATCAGCAGAAGTTAATCCCCATTCCTTAGAACCACCCAACATACTAGATTCATCTGAGGTTAATTCTCTGGTTAAAGATGAGTAGGTGAAAATAGTCATCAGCCTGTTTTGAAAAAAACCAAAGCGTTCAACTATACCGTTCACCGCTAAAATTACTTTTGGGCTTGATATTGATCCAAGACTGGTTTTGGCTTTCCAAACTTTTTGTCCATCGTGACTTCCAGCGTCTTCTAAGTCAATGACTGGGGAGTTCTCATAGAGGGTAACGTTTTCATTTTGGGTAACACCATCAGCTAAAGATTGAATGTAAAGTGCCGGTTGAAGCATCGCTGTTCCAGGAGTCCATAGACCATTCATGTAATAATCAATTCCAGTTAGATCTTTCATTTCCTCAGCATTGAGCATCTTGTAACTTTCACTCGTTTTGTCTAGATGTTTTGCATACTCAGTATTGAATTTCATACCTTTTTCTGATGCTGCTGCGTTCGTTTTACCGACAAGTTGTATCGCTTCAGGTGGCATTTCATATTCCTCTGAAGCGCTCTTGGCGAATTCAATTGCAGAGCGATTAATCAGGGTTTGCTCGCGATCTTTTTCGAGACTTCCTAGGTAATCATCAGACGCTAAATTATGAGGAAGATCAATCATAAAACCTGAGTTTCTTCCTGCAGGGCCTTCACCAATTTCGCAGGCTTCAAGTACTGCAATTTTTGCCTCTTTATTGATTTGATTTATACGCCGAGCTGCAGATAGTCCAGAAAAACCGCCTCCAATAATGAGGTAGTCTGCATTGATATGATCAGAAAGCTTTGGGTTGATTTTTCTTTTAGGGAGGATCTCTTTCCAGCCTGTAACACCAGGGTTTTTTGGCAGCGTGATTTGGCTCATTTCTTTCCTTTTAATCTACCGAATCTTCCGGTGCCCGATCTGAGAGATCAATCCATATTGTCTTGAGCTCTGTATATTGATCATGAGCATGAATGGAGTTATCCCTTCCACCAAAACCAGAGTGCTTGTAACCACCAAATGGCGTACTCATGTCTCCTTCACCATAACAATTGATAGTCACTGTGCCTGCCTTGATTGCCCTTGCAGCTCGGATTGCTTTTTTGCCATTTGAGGTAAAGACACTGGCAGCTAATCCATATTCTGTGTTGTTTGCAACAGCAATCGCCTCATCAAATGACTGAACGGTGATTACAGAGAGTATTGGACCAAAAATTTCCTCCTGTGCTATCTTAGAGTCAGGGTCAACTTGGTCAACAATAGTAGGAAGAACATAGTTTGGTTTTTCAGTTGTTCCGCCAACTAATATGTGGTCTTGTTTGAGGTAGCTGCAAACCTTTTTGAAGTGCTCATCATCCACCAAAGAGCCAAGATAATTTGATGGATCAAGGGGATCACCCGTCTTCCAATCCCTGAGATGGGCAAGCACTTTTTCAAGTAAAGGATCCTTTATGTTTTCTTGAACAATGAGCCTTGAGTTTGCTGAGCAATTCTCCCCCATATTCCAAAAAGAAGCATTCACAATATGCTCTGCAACTAGGTCTAAATCTTCAGCATCATCCAAAACGATTGCTGGATTTTTACCACCACACTCAAGCACAATTTTTTTCAGATTTGAGTCTGCTGAATAGCGCAGAAAACGCCTACCAGTCTCTGTTGATCCAGTAAATGAAACCATATCAATGTCTGCGTGAAGGCCGATCGGTTCCCCAACATCTGGCCCCATCCCCGGTATGACATTGAGGACGCCTCTTGGGAGTCCTGCGTCGATGGCTAATTCGGCCAGTCTAAGCGCTGTTAAGCTGGTTTGTTCTGCGGGCTTGACGATGACAGAGTTACCTGTAGCAAGTGCGGGCGCTATTTTCCAGGCCATCATGAGTAGCGGAAAGTTCCATGGCAGAACGCAGCCAACAACGCCAACTGGTTCTCGCACGATAACGGACAAAGCGTCTTCCCCTGCTGGTGCAGTTTGATCATAAACCTTGTCGATTGCTTCCGCATGCCAAAGCAAACAGTCAATCGTTTCTGGAAGGTCAATCGTTGCACAATCACGAACGGGCTTCCCTGAGTCAACACTCTCCATCACAGCCAGCTCATTTAAATTTCTCTTTATCAGTTTAGATAATTTAATGAGCACTTTTTTTCTCTCACTCGGATGGAGTTTTGACCAGTGACCTTGGTCAAACGCCTCCCTTGCTTTAACAACTGCATGATCGACGTCTTCAGCATTGCAAGCTGCAACTTTAGCAATAACTTTTCCAGTAGCAGGGTTAGTTGTTTCAAAAGTCTTCCCCGATTTAGATGATTGAAATTGACCATTAATGTATGCATTAGTCGGGAAGTTAAGTGAATTTGCAATTGCACTATATTCCTCATGGGTTAGAAGATCTGACATTTAGCTACCCTCCTGTTTGATTTGATTTACAGTTTGATTCATGACACGTATGACTTGTTCAAGTTGTCGTTTGTCATCCTTATTAAGTTTCTGAAGAGGTTTTCTTGGTGGCCCCACGGGCTGTCCTCTCATGATAGAGCCATGCTTGATGCACTGGATAAATTTTCCTCCCTGCTCAAGAACTCTCATTAAAGGCATCATTGCCGACATAATTCTTCTGCCCTTGTTAAAGTCACCTTCAATTCTGCATGCCTCGTATAGAGCAACATGAGCTTCGGGGGCGAAGTTAGATCCAGCACAGACCCAACCACTAGCGCCCCATGCAAAAAACTCTAAGGCTTGATCATCCATTCCACAGCAAAGCTTTATGTGAGGGTAATCCCTCGCCAATAAGTGAAGTCTATTTATATCTCCACTGCTTTCTTTTATTGCACAAAAGTTAGATGACCTGCCAACCCTGTCAAGATATTCCTCGCCCATCATGGATCCCATCCTTCCAGGATAGTTATAGAGCATAATTGGAAGGTCAGCTGCCCTATCAATTGCTAGTGCATGAAGCGCATTCTCTCTTTCTGTGGGGAGTGCATAGGGGGGCGTTGATATTAAAATTCCGTCCGCTCCAATTTTGACTGCCTCCTCTGCAAAGAAGACTGACTCTTCGGTTCGAATGGCTCCCGTTCCAACAATGCAGGGTACTCTATTATTGATGATGTCCTTACTAATCTTCATCACCTGAAGGCGCTCTTTTGTATCCTGAGCATAATACTCGCCAGTTGTTCCGGCAACGACAATCCCGTGAACTCCACTGCTAATTAGATCCTCGATAATAGGCTCGATGGCATCAAAGTTTATTGCATGATTGTCATCATACGGGGTTAGTACTGGCGTGTAAATTCCTTCAAACTTCATATCTTCTCCTAGGGGTTTGGCAAGCTAATTTTTGCCATCCTTCCCCCATCAATAGTATATACCTGTCCAGTTACAAAACTTGATTCTGATGATGCAAGCCAAGAAACCAATGAGGCAACTTCTTCCGTTTTACCTGTTCTATTAAGTGGATGGATACTTCCAATATTTTTTCTAAAGTGGTCTGAATCAGGCATTGAGTTTATAAAGTTCTCATTTAGCTCTGTATCTATCCATCCCGGAGCGACAGCATTACACCTTACCCTGTCCTTTCCATGATCGACTGCGATGGCTCGCGTTAGTCCATGAAGCCCAGCCTTACTAGAACAATATGCAGCATGATTCGGATTAGCTCCTATCCCCTCAATTGAGCCGATATTAACAATACACCCTTCAGACTCAATCAGAAAAGGCATAGCAAATTTACTTAATAAGAAAGGGGCGGTGAGATTAACCGACAATGCTTGATTCCAATCCTCAAGTGATGTTTCTAGCAACGAAGATTCCTTCATGATGCCAGCATTATTAACTAAAACATCAATGCGAGCATACTTTTCTATGATTGCATGAATACTTTTGGAGCAGTCTTTTTCTTTGCTTAAATCAAACTCAAAAGAGTCAAATAACTTTGATTGCCCTCTTTGAATGGTACAAACGGTTGCTCCTTCTTTTTGAAGACGCTCAGCACAGGCAAGGCCAATCCCTTGAGTGGCTCCAGTAACAACAACTATTTTATTAGTAAACCGCTTTTCCACCATTAATCTCCACTAGTGATCCACAAATATAACGCGCTTCATCTGAACTTAAAAAAGAAACCACATCAGCAATCTCCTCTGGCTCAGCTATATGGCCAATCGGGACAGATTGATTCAATTCTTCAATAGCATCGTCTGGGTTTAACCCTCTTATTTTAAAACCCGTCCTGAGCATTGGCGTATTAACTTCGTTAGGACATACTGCATTGATTCGGATATTTTGATAGGCATGATCTCTACCTAGGCACTTTGTCATTGCTGCTAATGCTGCTTTGGTAGTGCAGTAGATAAGATGATTTGGGCCTGGATTAATGCCCCAGCAGGATGACACGTTGACTATAGATCCACCTCCAGCTTCTGCCATCAAGGGGATCGCGGCTCTAATGAGTCTAAACGGCGCTTCAACATTTATCTTCATTGATAATTCATAATCTTCATCAGAGGTCTGTGTGATGTCACCGCGACGCATAAGACCAGCATTGTTGATGAGAATATCAATGCTTCCAAGCTTTTTTTGAACCTCATTGACAAGATTATCACAATACACTTGATTTAAAAGATCACCAGAAAATGCCAATGCTTGCCCACCCTTTTTCTGGATTTGATCAGCCAGTTTATGAGCTTGTTCTTCATCTTTGTCGGCAATCGCTAAAGTCTTTCCAAGATTTGAAAATTTATTAACAATCGACTTGCCAATGCCGCCAGCAGCACCAGTCACAAGAACAACGTTGAGGTTATTTTTTTTCATAATTCAATACTCTTGATTTAAAGCATCCATTGTAGGAATGGTTGTTTCCCTTTTAGAAATAAAATCCAACAGTTCTTCATCCTTTGCTTGATCTAGTTTAGGTTCTTGATAATCATCTAATAGTTTTTTGGCGCCCTCGAGACCTCTTTGAATTGTATCTTGACTGCCATCTGCTTGCCACTGTTCAATCGAGTTATTATCAAATAATTTAGGCATAAAAAAGGCTCTTTGAAAATTTTCCATGGTATGTTGATGACCTAGATAATGACCACCAGGACCCACATCTCTAATGGCGGCCAACCCTTCTTCAAAATCATCCCATCGAACACCTTCAGCCATTCTGTAGCCCATTTCACATTGCTCAGCGTCCACCACAAATTTTGCCATTGAACAGTGCATTCCAGCCTCATTCCATCCCGCAGAATGCCATATATAATTGGCTCCAGATAAAAGGACAGCCATCATTGTTGAGGCGCTTTCGTAACCTGATTGAGCATCGAAAACTTTTGATCCACCAAGCGTGTTAGAGCTTCTCCACGGGACTTTATAGTGTCTTGCCATTTGGCCAATCATAAAATTCATTAGAGAGATTTCAGGCGTACCAGCCATCGGTGCCCCAGACTGCATTGATACCGTAGCCAAGTAATGTCCATAGATTGCCGGCGCCCCTTTGCGTATGACTTGAGTATAGGCGAGAGCAGATAGTGCTTCTGCATTGACTTGAGCTACAGTTGGAGCAACACTGGCTGGAGTGTTTGCACCCCCAAGTACGAATGGAGAACAAAGTACCGGCTGATTATGGGCAGAAAAAACTCTTAGTGCAGAGAGCATGGTTTGATCCCAGACTAGCGGGGAGTTTCCATTAATGTTTCCGGTGACAACTGGGTGTGTGTCTATGAATTTTTCACCAAAAAGAATCTTACACATGTCGATCACATCTTCAGCATTTTTACCACTACTGGTCATACCCATAAAGGTTTTATCAGAGTGCTTCATTGATGAATAGGTTATTCTCAGATGCCTATGAGAAATTGCATGATCCATTGGTTCAACGATGTGATGGGCACTCGAATGAATGGCAGGGAGCATATGAGAGAGTTTATGAAAATTGGCAAGATCATTGAGTGTAGGTAGGCGCCTGTTATTTTCTAGGTCGGTGAGAAAAGGCGCCCCAGTCATCGGCACAAATATAGAGTTATTGCCGCCAATTTCAAGTGACTTCTCGGGATCACGTGCATGCATTGTGACGCTCTCTGGAATTGATTTGATGAGTTCTCGAATAAGACCTCTATCAAAACGGACTCGCTCACCCCTAACATCAGCTCCAGCCTCTTTCCAATGCTCTAGAGCAATCGGATCATGAAACTCAACGCCGACTTCTTCAAGAATGGATAATGATGCCTCATCCATTTTTTCAATTTGCTCATCATTCATGGGCTCCGTGAGAGGTATATTCCGCTTTAAAGTTGGAAGCATTTCAATTTTTACTTTGAGACGGTCATTTCTTCTAACAGCTCTGCCGAGTCTTTCTGTAGGGTTTGACATTTCATTGTTAACTATCAATACAATAAAAGTATCGTAGATTAATTAATTAATTAATGCAACAGTTTTTTTTCATAGAAAGGTGAAAAATACTATATTTACTGAAACACTTATATTCTTGATAAATTACTAATAAAGAGTAAAATTTAAATTTTTGAAAAATGAAATAAAATAATGTCTAACCATTCTAATAATTACATAGCAGGCGACTGGGTTAAGGGCGCAAGTTCAGTTTCTAATATTAATCCATCCAATACAAATGATGTCATTGGAGAGTTTGCTCAGGCAAGCAACTCACAATTGGAGGACGCTCTCAATTCAGCACAGGCTGCACAAAAACAGTGGGCTGCAACTGGCCTAGAGCAGCGGCAAGCCGTATTAATGAAGATTGGTGAAGAGATGATTGCTCGCAGCGCTGAACTTGGTGAACTCCTTTCTAGAGAGGAAGGTAAGCCTGTTGCAGAGGGCAAAGGAGAGGTCTACAGAGCAGGCCAATTCTTTACTTATTACGCAGCGGAAGTTCTCAGACAGGGAGGCGATACTGCAGATTCAGTCAGGCCAAATATTGAAATTGATGTTCGCAGAGAGCCGATGGGTACAGTTGCAATTATTTCACCTTGGAACTTTCCAACAGCAACAGCAAGCTGGAAAATTGCCCCTGCGTTAGCTTTTGGCAATGCTGTTATTTGGAAGCCTGCGAACCTAACACCAGCAAGTGCAGTAGCATTAACTGAAATCATCTCAAAGCAAGACATTCCAAAGGGTTTGTTTAATCTAGTAATGGGCTCTGGTTCATCAATTGGTCAGGCGTTGGCGGAGAGCCCCAAGGTGCACGCAATAAGCTTTACTGGTTCTTATGATGTGGGTCGTCAGATTGCAGGTTCAGCTGCTAAAAATTTAACAAAGTTTCAGTTAGAGTTAGGCTCTAAGAACCCACTCGTTGTTATGGATGATGCTGATATGGATGTTGCAGTTGCTGCAGCGACTGCTGGTGCATTTGGATCGACTGGTCAAAAGTGCACTGCATCTTCGAGGCTGGTTGTTCATTCTTCAATCCATGATGAGTTTGTAGATCGCATGAATCAATCAACATCAGCCCTTAAGGTGGGTGATGCCCTTCAAGAAGGAACTCAAATTGGTCCAGCCGTTAGTCAACAACAGCTTGACTCTAACCTTAATTATATGAAACTTGCAAAAGAAGAAGGTTGTGAGGTCGTTTGTGGCGGAGAAAAGCTTGAGCTTGATAATCCTGGTTTTTATATGCAACCAGCCTTTTTAATTGGTGGTAATAACTCAATGAGAGTTAATCGAGAGGAGCTCTTTGCGCCTATGGCATGTGTCATCAAGGTAGCAGACTATGACGAAGCATTATCAGTTGCAAACGATACTGAATTTGGACTGGTTTCAGGAATTATTACCCAGTCTCTCTCTAGAGCGAGCCACTTTAGAAGGCATGCAGAAAGTGGCTGCGTTATGGTGAACTTGCCGACAGCAGGAACGGACTACCATGTCCCATTTGGCGGTAGAAAAAATTCAAGTTTTGGCCCTAGAGAGCAAGGCACATACGCCAAAGAGCTTTATACTCAGGTCAAAACCTCTTACATTTCGAGCGGGAACCCATAATGTCTCATCCCTCATTATTTATCGATGCGCTTCAATACAATAATTGGAGTGAAGAGATATTTAAGCAAATTAACCAGGGTGGTTTAAGTGCTGTCCACGTTACAATTTGCTACCACGAAGATTTTCAAGAGATGGTTCAAAATGTCATCGACTGGAACCGTCGTTTTGAGGATTACTCGAATTTGATTTTTCTTGGCCGAACGGCAGCCGATGTTCGCAAAGCAAAAAAAGAAGGGCGTACCGCGATATTTTTTGGATTTCAGAATTGTTCACCTATTGAAGATAATATCGGACTAGTCGAAGTATGCCACCAGCTGGGCGCAAGGTTTATGCAGTTAACCTATAACAATCAAAGTCTTTTAGGAACAGGCTGTTACGAAGAAAATGACCCTGGAATTACGAGAATGGGTAAACAGGCCATTAAAGAAATGAACCGTGTTGGTCTAGTAGTTGACATGAGTCATTCAGCAGAAAGATCGACACTAGAGGCAATTGAAATTTCAGAACGCCCTATTGCAATTACGCACGCAAATCCAACGTTTTGGCACCCTGCTTTGAGAAATAAATCAAATGAAGTTCTTAAAGCTTTAGGAGATAGTGGGAGTATGCTTGGCTTTTCTGTTTATCCCCATCACCTCAAAGATGGATCAGACTGTTCACTAGAGAGTTTTTGCAACATGATTGCAGACACAGCTAACATTATGGGCATCAATAATATTGGTATTGGGACCGATCTCTGTCAAAACCAACCTGATAGCGTCGTTGAGTGGATGCGAAACGGAACATGGACCAATGACCGTGACTTCGGTGAAGGGTCTGCAAGTTTTGCTGGATTTCCAGATCAGCCTCAGTGGTTTCGTGACAATCGCAATTTCATAAATATTGCAAACGGTTTAAAATTGGTCGGCTTTACAGACCAAGATGTTGATTTGGTCATGGGTAAAAACTGGCTTAACTTTTTCGAATCGTCCTTTGGTTCAATGAGTTAGGAAAATTGATTTAAATCAATTTTATAATTATCAAAAAGTAATAATATTGCGTTATGACAGTCGGATTAAAAACTTCAGATAACTATTTAGATTTTATGAGGACCCCTGAAAAGGTAATGCGCCTTGACAGAATGGGCTCATCTTTTCCTACAAGGTTAAGCTTTATGCGAACTCTGATTAGGCGTATGTCTAAGGAGAACTGGAAGTTTGAGAGAACACTTCGTAATGTTGATAAAGATGGATATGGAGTCAGTGTTTATTCAGCTATCACACCGAATAGAACCTACTCATTAATTGCTTTTACTCAAGAAATACCTGCTGATATGAGAACTGATAGGGTGATCGCAGAGGTGTGGGATGCAACATTCAGTCTTTTTGATGGTGTCCCAACGCAAGATGATATTGATTATTTGGCTAACAATACGCCACTTCAAGAGGGTGGTCGATACAGACCAAGCGAGCTCTCTTTAGCCAGAGCAAATAAAAGTCTCAGAGTCTTCGAAAATATTATCAGCTCACTAGCCTCTGGTGTGCAGCCTGATCTTGAGCTCATCTCTTCGGTGGGTTACCTAATGAGAACTACTGCAGTATACGGTAGCGGCAAATTTGGCTGTGCTGACAGAGCAAAGATTGCTGACCGTGATGAATGTAACGCACCATTCCAAGTTGAATTGCTAGCAGTCTACTTGATTCGATGGTTTACTATTGATATGGTTGAGGAGCTTGCACAGGAGAGGGGTGGTAAGAAAGCTGTTCGTCTAGATAAAAACATTAGTCGATTTATAGGGGTTGGAAACTCAACGGGCCTCGGTATGGCGCCTTTTTTATTAAAGCACCCAAGCCTCATTCATAACTGGGTTGTTGCAAAAGAAACAGCATTGGCTAGAGTAAGGTCTATTGAGACAGCACTTCCAGGCACTATTGAGGTTTTCTTGAAATCCTTGCTTCAGGCTAGCCAGCATATCGATGAATGGAATGTTGCTGATGAGGTTCAGTCAGCTAGAATTACATGTCTGACTGATGAAATCCAGGCGCTCAGGATGTGGTGCGAGGACGAATCAAATATATACAGACCATATCCATGGAATGGGATTTATCAGTATGTCGAGGATAATTTTTCGTTCGAATGCCAAGAAATGATTGTCTCTTTAATTATTGAGCCTCACGGATCAATTGTGGATGATCTTGCAGATACAATGTCAACAAACTCAATCCCTAAATTCAGAGCCGATATGACCTTATCTCAATTAAAGGAGGTTGTTGCCGATGCTTATAATTGGGCAACGACAATTGACTTCTCACTAGAAGAGTCTCAGTATCACTTTTGGTATTACTCAGAAGATAAGCTTGAGCCAAGATTCGGTTCTAAAGGAGTTGACGAGGGTGTTGATCAAGAAATGCCACTTGCCATTGGGCGTGATGTATATGACTTAAACAAAGTGCTTTTAGAAGCTGATGATGACATCTCTATCGGTGAATTTGTAATGAGCTATCCTCAGTTTAGGCATATTATTAGACGTATTCAGAATACTTATGAAAGACCTTACTCTGAAGTTCAAGATAATTTACTGAGTGAGTCTATGAGGCCATTGGATTTGTTACGCTTTAAATTGGCATTCTTTGGTGCATCGAAGTTTGATCCCAAGTCGGATCTTTGGACGCGTATTTCAATGTATCAGGGCGCACCGCTTCCTGATCAAATTAGTGAGCCAAATCATGACTGCTGGTCATTTCCAATTGCGGGTCGGTCGCAGTCATACTCTTGCTTTAATTGCACATGTCAATAAGCGGGTTAACAATCTCCTTAAACGAGGTCCTTTTTTATTTCACTCGGGCTGGGTTTGGTGTTAATGCACCCATAGGAGTCTCAGAGGACTTTGCGAGAAGTAATGTTTGGGTTGCACAAAACGGGTTTGACCCTTCAGAATGTAGCCTCCAGGCATTAGATAATCTTGATAGTAAAAAAAGTAGTCTTTCAATTCAATTTGAAAAGAATGAAAATGGCAGTCACCTTTTTTGTCCTGAGGGTAGAGTTCTCTCTGCAATTGAGGCTTCAGTAAGCTGCGTAGATTGGCTTGAATTCAATGGTCTCGACGGAGATTTGAAGGTTACTAATGTAGACTGCCCATTATTGGTTGTCTCAGCTTTAGGAGCCAACCAATGCACTGGCATTAAGGTGTCATGGACAGACAAAAGCAATAATCATTATCAGGTGAATCTGTGTGATGACAACAAGTGGGAAATCATTGCCTCTTCAGATGCACCAATAGAGAAGAGCTACAATGCTGATATCCAAATTTCTGCTTTAGATGGCACTAATCAAACTTCTATAAGTAATAATGGAAAATTAAAGACATTTAATATTGCTGAAGAAAGGCTTAAGGCCCTTAATAATGGGGTAAATGTTGGTGATAAATGGCCACAAATATATGAATATTTTTCTCGATGTCTGGTTAAATCGAGCGCTGAATCAAGAGCTTCAGGTGCAGGCGCTGGTCTAGTCGATACTGATTAATTTAGCACTCAATAAAACTGACCGCCAAGCCGCCAAGAGAGGTCTCTTTATACTTATTAGACATATCAAGGCCTGTCCTCTTCATAGCGGCGATGCATTGATCTAGAGAAATTAAGTGCTCCCCACTCTCTCTGAGTGAGAGTGAACTTGCAGTGTAAGCTTTAACAGCTCCAAAGCCATTCCTCTCAATACATGGAACCTGAACAAGTCCTTTCACAGGGTCACAAGTCATTCCAATATGATGCTCAAGAGCCATTTCAGCGGCGTTTTCAATTTGCTCACTTGTTCCGCCCCTTGCAGCGCACAAACCAGCTGCTGCCATTGAGGATGCTGAACCAACCTCACCTTGGCACCCAACTTCTGCACCAGAAATTGAGCTGTTATGTTTTATAAGTCCACCAATCGCAGAGGCCGACAGTAAAAACTGTCTAATCTGCTCTGTTGTGGCATCCTTATGCTTATAGTAAAAGTACAGGGTTGCTGGGACAACACCAGCAGCACCATTAGTAGGCGCTGTTACCACCATATGTCCTGCAGCATTTTCCTCATTGACAGCCATGGCATAGGCACATAACCAGTCACTAGAACCTGCATTTTCTTTATCTTTTTGAAGGCTTTCATGTAATTGTTTTGCGCGTCTTTTAGTATCCAAGCCACCCGGCAAAGTACCTTCAGTAGTTAGACCTCTTTCAACACAAGTTTTCATTGCATGCCAGATTTTATCTAGCTTTTGATTTAGAATCTCCTCTGGAAGATTTTCCAGTTCGTTAGCTAGCTTCATTTCCCAGATCGACTTTTTATTCTTTTTTGACATTTCAAGCATCTGCTCGGAATTGTCAAATGGGTACGGGTAGGCGGAACTCGGCTCTTCAGCTATTGGGGCTTCAACATTATCAATTTCTGCCAAGGTAGAGATAAAGCCACCACCAATCGAAAAGAAGGTACTCGATAGTAATAAACCATCAGAGCCATTTAGTAGTTCAAAAACAATACCATTTGGATGCTGTGTTAATGAGTTTCGAGTATCAAAAATAATATCATCCTCCGAAAAGAATGATGCCTCCTTGTCATCACTAATGATTATGGTTTTAGAGCTCCAAGTTCTTTCAATAACCTCATCCATATTTTCATCGATTATGGTGTCAGGAAGATAGCCATGAAGTCCAAGAGCGACCGCTCTGTCTGTTGCATGCCCAACTCCAGTATAAGCCAGAGAGTCTTTTAAAGTGCATCTCACATGGTAGCCATCAGTACCAGGATTCTCATCAATAAAATGACGAACATCACTCAGAAATGCGTTAGCCGCAACCATAGGTCCCATAGTGTGAGAACTGGACGGCCCAATACCAACTTTAAATAAGTCTAAAACGCTGATGAACATGGTAAATTTGATGAGACTAAATCCGACATTCTACATTATGAAAGTAATTCTAGCTATTAAAAAATTCACTAAATGTTGAATTGTTTTTAGGCCATTTTGATTAAACGTAAAGCCCGTCCTAGAGCTCTCTGGAATAACGATATATCCATCTAGGATATCCATTTGAAGATAGTTAGCTTAACTAATTAACTATAATAACAACAACAACTCAGTATTTTATTCATAAATTATCTATGTCAAAGAATGAAAACTTTAGTCGACTCCATGAACTTCTTGACAGAATTAATATTGGTCATGAAGGCAGTAATCAGGTTGAAGACAAGCCGGAATTATCAGACCAATTAGCAGCCTACATACTGTGGCTTGATAGTGAGCCAATGATTCCCGAGAGAACCTACAGTATACATTTTGAGACTGAAAGTACTAGTGTCCAGGTAACCGACCTAAGCTTTAAGATTGATTTCAATACACTCAGTCAACTTGCAGCCAAAAAGCTAGAGCAGGATGAGATTGGTTATTGTAAGCTGTCCCTAGGTCAGAAAGTTTTTTTTGATGCTTATAGTGACAACCAGATAACAGGCTCTTTTACAATTTTTGATTCATTAAGCAACGCAATGCTAGGCACTGGTTTAATTGATTTTGCATTAAGGCGTGCACAAAATATTAGCTGGCATGAAACAAATATTAATCAAGAGACTCGTTCAAATAATAAGCATCAAAGGCCATGCGTGCTATGGTTTACCGGGCTTTCGGGTTCAGGTAAGTCGACTATTGCTGATGAGCTTGAGAAAAAACTCTATGAGCTTGGTAAGCATACGATGCTTCTTGATGGCGACAATGTTCGCCATGGCTTGAATAGAGATTTAGGGTTCACAGATCAAGACAGGGTTGAGAATATTCGTAGAATTGCAGAAGTTTCAAAGCTCATGGTTTCATCAGGATTAATAACCATTGTGTCTTTTATCTCGCCTTTCCGTGCAGAGCGCTCAATGGCAAGGAATTTATTTAATGATGGTGAGTTTATTGAAGTCTTCATTGATACTCCAATTGAGGTTTGTGAGGCTCGAGATTCTAAAGGACTTTATAAGAAGGCAAGAGCTGGAAAGTTAAAAAACTTCACTGGTATTGATTCGGATTATGAGGAGCCTGAGATGTCAGAAGTTGTCCTTCAAAATAGTGATGCAAATATTGATGATCTTGTGAATAAAATTCTTGATTATCTTAGAGCACACTCAAAGATATAATTATCAAATAACTTTTTCAATTACTAATTACAATGTCAATATTATTAGCTTCTACTGATTTCTGGGAGGACATGGAGGTTTGGTCTAGTGGTCTTCAAGAGGTTATGCCAGAGATGGATGTTAGAGTCTATCCTGATGAGGGCGACGTTAATGATGTTGAATATGCTGTGGTCTGGAAACACCCAAGGGGAATTCTGAAAAAATATCCAAATTTAAAAGCAATCCTGTCTTTGGGAGCTGGAGTGGACCACATAATTAGTGATCCAGAATTACCTGAAGGGCTGCCTATAGTTCGCTTAGTAGATAAGAAGTTAACACATGAAATGTGCCTTCATGCACTGCACTGGGTTTTACATTTTCACAGTGACCAGTATCTTTATCGAATTCAGCAACAAAACCGTGAATGGATACAGCAGAGCTCGATTCAATCTGAAGACCGTACTATCGGAATCATGGGGCTAGGGAATATTGGCAAGGCTATTGGTGATTCACTTGTTAACTTAGATTTTAATGTTATTGGTTGGGGTGCTCGCCCAAAACACTCTCTTGGGAACATAGAATATTATTGTGGCCATGAACAGCTTTCTGATTTTCTGAGTCAGACTGATATCCTTATAAATGTCTTACCATTAACTGAAAATACTAAAAATATATTGTCCAAAATTGAACTCGCATTTCTTCCCAAGGGGTCATTTATCATTAATATTGGGAGAGGTGGGATTATTAATGAGAGTGACCTATTAACTACACTAGATAGTGGACATATTACTGCTGCTGCTTTGGATGTTTTTTCGCAAGAGCCTCTCTCTGAAAATAATTCACTTTGGGCTCATCCTTCAGTATACGTTACTCCTCACATTGCGGGGCAAAGCAACCCTGGTTCTGCTGCTCGAACAATAGCTGACAATATTCGTCTTATTGAAAAGAGAGAGTCTCCCTATCCTATATATAGTCATAGCAGTGGTTACTAAGCAAATCATTTTATAAAGTTTTGGAATTAATAAACTTGAGAAAAAAACTAAGGTATTTGAGTCCAAATAAATGACTTAATTTATTTACATGTATTCATGAGCAATTGAATTCAACTAAATAGACTAATCTTATATAATATTGTTTTTTTATGTCTAATTAAATGTCTAAAGGAAGTCAAGTCAGAACTACTCCATTCTACAAGATGCATGTTGATGCTGGCGCTAAAATGGTTCCTTTTGCTGGGTATGAAATGCCAGTTAGCTATCCCCTTGGAATAAAAAAAGAACACTCTCACACGCGACAATTTGCAGGACTGTTTGATGTCTCGCACATGGGACAAATTAAATTATCAGGCGACAATGTTATGAGTGCTCTAGAGTCTCTTGTTCCTGTCGACATCATCGATTTGCCAGTAATGAAGACGCGTTATGCCCTTTTTACAAATGAAAATGGCGGAGTGATGGATGACTTAATGGTGACAAATCTTGGTCATAATTCTTTATTTCTGGTTGTAAATGCAGCGTGTAAGATTTCTGATTATGATCACCTTAAGAAACAATTAGGATCAAATTACAAGGTAGAGCTTGATGAAGATTTGGCATTGTTAGCCTTGCAAGGCCCTAAAGCTGTCGAGGTATTAAGTGATCTAGCTCCTTCTATCAAAGATATGACATTTATGACCGCTAAGCAGATTGAAATTAATAATATAGATTGCTTTATTACTCGATCCGGTTATACAGGGGAAGACGGTTTTGAGATTTCACTTTCTGCAAATGATGCTGAAAAGTTTGCAAGCCTTCTTCTTTTAAATGAACAGGTTGAGTGGGTTGGCTTGGGTGCAAGAGATTCTCTTCGCCTTGAGGCTGGATTATCACTATACGGACACGAGCTTGATTCTTCTCATAGCCCTGTTGAATCATCTTTAAACTGGGCCCTTTCAAAAGTCAGACGATTAGGAGCAGAGCGTGAGGGTAACTATCTAGGTGATAATGTAATTTTGAAACATCTTGAGGATGGACCTGATACAAAAATTGTGGGCCTACTGCCAGAAGGTAAGATGCCGGTGAGAGACGGCGCAATAATTGAGAATGAAAATGGAATTCAAGTTGGTGAGGTGACCAGTGGGGGCTTTGGTCCAACCTTAAATAAAACAATATCCATTGCAAGACTTAAAACACAATATACCAAAAGCCAGTTCAAACTTTTTGCTCTGGTAAGAGAAAAGAGAATAGCGGTCGAGATTGTAAAACTGCCATTTGTTAAACACAACTATTACAGAAGTTGAACATTAATAAGGAGAAGTAATGAGTATTAAATATTCTGAGGATCATGAATGGGTTGATACGAAAGGAGATGATCTAGTAGTCATTGGGATAACTGATTTTGCTCAAGAGCAACTGGGTGATTTGGTTTATGTCGAACTGCCAGAGGAAGGCGATGAGTGCACCAGAGGTGAGAACATTTCTGTCATTGAGTCAGTCAAGGCGGCATCCGATTTAGTTGCGCCGGTTTCTGGCTCAATTATTGAAGTGAATAGCCGGTTAGAAGATGAGCCTGAGCTTGTGACTGAAGATTCAATGGGTGAAGGATGGTTTATCAAAATCAAACTATCAAATCCTGAAGAATTAAATGACCTTATGGATGAGGATGCCTACAACGCATTTATAGAGGACTAAGAAGAGAGACTTTAATGGCAAATAGAATTGAAGATTTACTGAACAATGATGCTTTTACCAATAGACATATTGGTTCTTCAAGTGAGCAAAAAAATCAAATGCTCAGTTATCTTGGCTTTGACAATCTAGATAAATTAATTGACGAAATAGTGCCAGATGTTATACGTCGCAAGGATCCGATGAATATTGCTGATGGCATGTCAGAGCTTGCTGCGCTTAAACAGCTAAGAAATCTAGCAAGAATGAATATTCGTTATAAGTCATTTATTGGCCAGGGTTATTACAACTCAATAACGCCTCCAGTAATTCAGCGTAATGTTGAAGAAAACCCAGCATGGTACACCTCTTATACGCCATATCAGCCTGAGATTTCTCAAGGCCGTCTTGAGGCATTAATGAATTATCAAACAATGGTGTCAGATTTAACTGGAATGGACTTAGCAAATGCGTCAATGCTTGATGAAGCAACTGCTTGTGCCGAAGCTATGACGTTAAGCCATCGAGTAAGCAAGTCAAAAAGCAATGTTTTTTTCGTATCGGATGATTGCTATGGACAAAATCTTGAAGTTATTAAAACAAGAGCAGAGCCACTAAACATTGAAATTGTTATTGGCAATCCTACAGTTGACTTGAAAAATCTTGATTGTTTTGGCGTTCTCCTCCAGTACCCAAATACTTATGGCGCTTTCAGTGACTACACAAAACTAATAGAGTCCATTCACGAAAAGAAAGCTCTTGTAACTGTGAGTGCAGATTTGCTTGCCTTAACCCTTTTAAAGCCGCCAGGTGAAATGGGTGCTGATATAGTTGTAGGGAATACCCAGAGATTTGGTGTCCCAATCGGATACGGGGGTCCACATGCTGCCTATATGGCGACAAGTGATAAGTATAAACGATCCATGCCGGGTCGTATTATTGGAGCTTCAGTCGACACAAAAGGTCGACTGGCATATCGACTAGCGCTTCAAACTCGCGAGCAACACATTCGTCGTGAGAAGGCGACAAGTAATATTTGTACGGCTCAGGCACTTTTAGCAATCATGGCGAGCATGTATGCAGTCTATCATGGTCCAGAAGGCCTTAAAAAAATCGCAGGCCGTATTTTTAAATATGCAAGTGTTTTTGCTGATGGCATGAAGGCAATGGGATTTCATATCGTCAATGACTCTTATTTTGATACTTTGACGATGGAAGTCAAAAATTCAGATGCTATAGTTATGCAAGCCGAAAAAAATGGATATAACATTAATGTGTTTAGTAAAACGCTTGTTTCAGTCTCATTTGATGAACTAAGTTCGCCGGAAGATATTGAGTATCTATGGAGAATATTCAATACGGAGTCAACTCTCACTGCCCAGTCACTGTTTGAGAAAAATAAATCAGTAATTAAAAAAAGCTTGAAGAGGCAGTCTGATTTCCTTACACACGAAGTCTTTAATACATATCGATCCGAAACAAATATGATGAGGTATATACGCTATCTTGGAGATAAAGATATCGCACTAGACCGGTCTATGATTCCTCTTGGATCGTGCACAATGAAACTAAATGCGGCTGCTGAATTAATTCCGGTTAGTTGGCCAGAATTCTCTCAAATTCACCCCGCAGTCCCAATGAACCAAGTGATTGGCTATCAACAGATGATTAGTGAACTTGAAGAGATGCTGTGTGAGGCAACAGGTTATTCAGCCATTTCACTTCAACCAAATTCTGGGGCTCAGGGCGAGTATGCTGGGTTGATTGCGATAAGAGGATATCACCGAAGTAGAGGTGATAATAATAGGAATATTTGTCTTATACCGTCTTCAGCACACGGCACAAATCCAGCCTCAGCCCAAATGGCAGGCATGAAGGTTATTGTTGTCAATAATGCAGACAACGGTAATATTGATTTAGCTGATTTACGAGCAAAAACTAAAGAGCACGAAGAGAATCTTGCAGCAATTATGATTACTTATCCTTCTACACATGGTGTTTTTGAAAAGGATGTTAGAGAGGTATGTGACATTGTTCATAATGCTGGAGGGCAAGTATACATTGATGGCGCGAATATGAATGCGATGGTCGGGCTTTCATCTCCAGGTGAGTTTGGAGGCGACGTTTCTCATCTTAATTTGCACAAGACTTTTGCCATACCGCACGGCGGCGGCGGTCCGGGTGTTGGACCAATTGGCGTTAAAGAACACCTTATAGATTTTTTACCTAGGACGCCTTTGAATAACACAGAAGTCGGAAGTATTTCAGGGGCTCCATGGGGCTCTGGTAGTATTTTGCCAATTAGTTGGATGTATATTGCAATGCTTGGAAAAGATGGCCTCTATGAAGCAACATGCAATGCTATTCTCAATGCAAATTATATTGCTAAGCGTCTTGAGGAGTACTATCCAATTCTTTATAGTGACGAGAATGGCCGAATCGCTCATGAGTGCATTATCGACATTAGACCTATTAAAGACACAGTGGGAATTAGTGTTGATGATGTCGCTAAACGTCTTATTGATTTTGGTTTTCATGCCCCAACTATGTCTTTCCCAGTTGCAGGCACACTCATGATTGAACCGACTGAGTCCGAGTCATTGGATGAGCTTGATCGATTTTGTGATGCCATGATTCAAATTCGAAAAGAGATTAATAAAGTTGAGTCAGGTGAGTATTCTACTGAAGATAATCCATTAATTAATTCGCCACACACGTTAGAAATGGTAACATCTTCACAATGGGAATTTTCTTATTCCAGGGAAGAGGCAGCCTATCCTGTTGAGAGTCTAAGGCGAGTCAAGTATTGGCCGCCAGTTTCTAGAGTGGATAATGTCTATGGTGATAAGAATTTGGTTTGTTCTTGTCCAAGTATTGAAGATTATAAGTAGATTATTATGAAATCATTTTTGATTAGCGTTTTGGGAGACGATAAGCCTGGGCTTGTTGACGGCCTCTCAAAGATTATTGTTTCAAATAACGGTGATTGGATTGAAAGCAATATGTCTAGTTTTGAAGGTAAATTTGCTGGAATACTTAAAGTAAATGTACCGTCAAGTGACGCTGCTAAACTTACAAAGGATTTAAATTCTGCTTCTTTGGGTCTTCAAATTGCTTGTGAAGAGACTCTTCCTGTTGATAAGCTGAGCAATGTCAAGAGTTATAATATCGAGCTTATTGGCCAAAACCATGTAGGAATTATTAACAAACTTTCACACGTTTTGGCAGATGAACTTCAAGCTAATGTCGAAGAGTTAAAAACTGAAATCATTGACGCATCTATGTCTGGAGAGCAGCTTTTTAAAGCGCAAATTACACTCCATTTGCCTAGTGCACTCGATGAAAATCTTGTGAGAGATAAGCTTGAGTTAATTGCTGACGAGATGATGGTTGAGATATACTCCTACGAGAGTTAAGCTTACTCTAATTATTCTACTTAAAAGTTTCCGTACGCAATAAATGCACTATTTCTATAGTTTAATTTTCCGTAAGTAAAGGTTTCTCCATTAGGTAGATGCACCTTACCACCCGCAGACCTTAGTACTGCATCTCCAGCTGCTGTATCCCACTCCATTGTGGGACCAAATCGAGGGTAAACGTCAGCCTCACCGCAGGCAACTAAGCAGAACTTTAATGAAGAGCCAATAGAAATTGTATCTTTGATATTGTTATTTTTGAGCCAATTATTTGTCAATTCATCCCGATGAGATACACTCGCTACAGCGACAGGGCCAGAATTAGGGACTTCTCTTACAACAATTTTTTCAATACCATTCTCAGTTTCTTCATAAGCTCCTGAAGGAGTAGATGCAAAAAACATACGATTAAGTGCTGGAGCAAAAACAACGCCTAGAGTAGGAACACCTTTTTCAATAAGGCCGATATTCACGGTAAACGAGCCAAGTCCATCTTTCTTAAGGAACTCCTTAGTGCCATCTAGCGGATCAATGAGAAAAAACTGGTCGCTAGCCTCTAAGTGATGACTACTCGCGTTCTCTTCTGAGACAATTGGGATATGAGGAATAATGTCCTTAAGTCTTTTTAATATTATTTTTTCTGCAGCCTGATCTGCAAGTGTTACTGGAGACCCATCATCTTTAAAATCGACATCAATTGAGCTTTCATAGATCTGCATAATCTCAAGACCAGCATCTCTTGCCACCTTGCGCAATTCGCCGAGTAATTGAGAGTATTCTATTTGAACCATTGCTGAGAAATGCCAATATTATTTAATAATATTATGCTCTGGCCCGAATGGGAACTTGGTTATGTCATATGCACTATCTTCAGTGAGAATCATTACATCATGCTCTCTGTAGCCACCAGCTCCGGCTTTTCCTTCAGGAATCATAATCATAGGTTCCATGGATACAACCATATTCTTTTCAAGGACTGTATCAATATCCTCTCTCAACTCAACCCCAGCTTCACGGCCATAGTAGTGAGATAGAACTCCAAACGAATGCCCATAGCCAAACGTTCGACTCTCAAGTAGGCCGTATTCTTCAAAAATTTTATTAAGTTCAAGTGCTATATCTTTGCAAGCAACTCCTGGCTTAATTAGTTTCATTCCCTCTTCATGAACCTTAACATTGATTTCCCATAATCTCAATGACTCGTCATCAACATGATCATAAAATAAGGTTCTTTCAAGAGCAACATAATAGCCGGCAATCATGGAAAAACAGTTAAGACTAAGAATATCACCTTTCTGTACTTTTCTTGTAGTCACCGGGTTATGTGCGCCATCAGTATTAATTCCTGATTGAAACCAAGTCCAAGTATCCATAAGTTCTGAATGTGGATAGCGCTTTGCGATTTCTCTAACCATGGCTTGCGTGGAGTGAAGAGCCACCTCGTGTTCAGGCACGCCCTCTTTGACTGCTTCCACAAGTGCCGCACCCCCAATATCGCAAACGTTTGCTCCCTGGATGATATGAGCAATTTCCTCATCGGACTTGATTGAGCGCATTTTCATGCAGTCAACGGAAATATCAACAAAGTTGGCTTGGTCAAATGCTGTACCAAGTTTATCTAATCGCTCTTTAGTAATATGGTCATATTCAATACCAATTTTTCCACCATTTTTGACAAGCTGCTGTAAGGCATAAAAGAAGCTATCTTTTTGCCAATCTGTGTAGACTAGATTTTCACCAAAGGTTCTTCGAAACGGCTGCCCACCATCAATGTTAGCTGTAACTGAAGTTGCTTTGTCTTGGGTGACCACTAATGCATATGGCCTTCCAAATGAACAGTAAAGAAAATCACTATAGTAATTAATGCCATGAATAGAAGTAAAGATGACCGCATCTATATTGTTCTGAGCCATATGATCCCTAAGTCTCTTTTGTCTATTTTTGTATTCTTGATCACTAAATGTATGAACTATATTGTCTCCATTTGGGATGTGAATTGTTCTTGGCATGTTCATAGTAACTCCTTGATATGTGTTAATTTGTGCGGATGTTAGACAATTATGTTAAGTATAGCAAGCTTTTTTTAAGCAGAGCCAAATTTAAATTAATAGATACTTGAGACTACTAAAGAATTCTTTCCTTGGTCTTGCCCATTAGATTTTCACGAATAAAAGTATAAACACCAGATACTACAATAATTGCTGCACCTAAAAACGTCCACATATCAGGCCTTTCAGAGAGAACAACGATTGAAAGAATCATTGCAAAGACCAGTCTTGAATAGCGAAAAGGGGAGATTACTGACATCTCTCCAACTCTTGCTGCAATAACAATGGAGTAGTATGCAATCACCCCAAAGGCTGAGGCTCCAGCAAAATATATGATTTCGTTTGAGCTAGGCATTAACATTTCCGGGCTGAATGGGATTATGAAGATGCCTGAGAGACCAAAAGCTAAGAATGCATAAAGAGAGATAATAACGGATGGAAGTTTCACCTTAATAGCTCGAGTGGCTAGGTCTCTTCCAGCTAAAAATATAGCCCCCAGAAGCGCAAAAATCGAAGCCGGCATAAAGCTTCCAAAGCCAGGACGAAGAATTAATAGGACACCTAAAAAGCCAACAACGACGGCGCTCCATCGGCGCCAACCAACTTTTTCTTTAAAGAAAATTGCAGCTCCAATAGTTACTAGCAAGGGCACAACCTGGAGGATTGCTGAGGCAGAGGACAGAGGCGTTAAAGCAATTGCAAGAACGAAAAACAAAGCGCCAAAAAGTTCACATAGAGTGCGAACTATGATGGGCATAGATAATAAGTCTTTATGAAAAATTGGTGCTTTTGTCTTGAGTCCGATTGCAAGAAAGATAAGGCTTCCACTAAAGCCTAGAATGATGATAATTTCAGAAACTGGAAGGTTGGTTGAGAGCATTTTAATAAACAGATCTTCACATGCAAACCCAGCCATTGCAAGAATCATAAACAAAATACCCTTTAAGTTTTCCATCTCTAGTAACTTAATATCAAAGTAGAATTTTAACGCTCACCATGACTTCTTGAATACTTATTTTGAGGCGGACTTTTCCATTGTTTAAGTGCCCCATCAGCTGTCTTAAAGATTTCAACTTTTAGTGGGTAGCAGTCTGCTTCATCGCTTGAGTGGCTTGAACTGCAATCACCTCCTGGGCAAGCTGATAATCCACAGAGGAGATCAATCTCGGCAAAAAACTCAATAAAGTCATCAGGCCTAACCGGGCTCGCCTTCATGAAGTACTGATGCGTATTTTTTGTAAACCCTGTGCACATAAAGACATTAAGGACGTCGTGAACGTTATGTTCAATTTCTTCAATCGGTTTTTGTTGCTGCTTTGAGAGCGCCCTGCATAAATTCGAGTGACAACAGTAATGGTACTCCTTATTATTTAAAGCAACATGTGTATAAGGGTCGCACCTTGTTCCAATTACATCATGAACGCTTCCGCCATCATCATCATAACCATACCAGTCGAGTGTGTCATGAGTAATAGTAGCAATCGGCCTTAAAAAAGGTAGGTTTGAATAAAGCCTATCACTGGTGCTGACATGAGTGCCGTATAGTGCACGTGTTTTGCCACTAAAAAAACGCTCATTAATGTTGTTCTTGTTCCATAAATTCAAATCACCAACTTGTGGTCCCTCTGTACTTACAATTCGAAAAAAATATCCCGCAGGAACCTCAAAAGTCCTAGCATCCCTTGGTGGAATTATGATGGAATCTACTAGAGCCATATTATCTCTAGCTGCTTTATAAAAATCTTCATCAAAGACAGGAAGATTATCAACAGGGTAAGAGATGATTGGTTTTATTTCACGTCGAACTTTGGCATCTTGTGGCGCTAAATTTTGATTAATTGTTTTCATAGATTGTTCCTATTTTATAGCCAAATTAACTTTCTTTATTTTGACTTGCCTTTCCAAAACCCCCGCCCCCAGGCGTTTTAAGTATAAAAAGATCATTCTTACCAACTTCAATCTGTCCCTTGGTGCCAAGACTCGACACACTATCATCGGCATGAATAACATAATTTTCACCAAGTGCTCCCGGCCCACCACCAGAAAGACCATAGGGCGGTATTTTTCTGTGGCCTGCAATAATATTGACCGTCATCGGCTCAAGGAAACGTATTCTTCGATCTACGCCATCTCCCCCCATATTTAACCCCTCACCCCCTGAATTTTTCCTAATACTAAAAGACTCAAGCTTAACTGGAAAGCGCCACTCTAAAATCTCTGGATCGGTCAGTCTCGAGTTGGTCATGTGAGTATGAACCGCACTGCAGCCAGGTTGATTTATGCTGGCTCCAGAGCCGCCACAAATCGTCTCATAATTTTGGACTGTATCGTTACCCCAAATAAAATTATTCATTGTTCCTTGTGATGCAGCAAACTGCCCTAGAGCACCAAGCAGGGTATCAACGATATACTGTGAAGTCTCAACATTGCCAGAAAATACAGCTGCAGGGTATTGTGGATTAATCATTGAGTGACTGGGTATGATTAAATTTAATGGTTTAAGGCACCCCGCATTGAGTGGTATGTCGTCATCCACTAAGCAGCGAAAAACATAAAGCACTGCAGCATAACAAATCGCACTTGGGGCGTTATAGTTTCCTGGATGCTGGTTGCTTGTGCCAGTGAAGTCAATGGTTGCGCTGCGATTTACTTTGTCGACTCTTATGGAGACAGAGACTTGATGTCCGTCATCCATTTCATATGTAAAACTTGAATCACTCAAAAACTCTAACACCCTTCGGACGGATTCCTCTGCATTGTCTTGGACGTGCCCCATGTATGCATGAACAACTTCAAGCCCGTAATGCTTGATTACATTAAGGAGCTCTTGAGACCCTTTTTCTGCAGCAGCAACTTGTGCTTTTAAATCAGCAATATTTTGTTTGATATTTCGAGCAGGGTACTCACATAGACTTAACAAGTCATAAATTTCATTTTCAAGAAATAGTCCCTTAGAGACTAGTTTAAAGTTGTCAATTAATACACCCTCTTCGCTAATGTGAGTCGAGTTTGCTGGTGCGGATCCCGGAACTGTGCCACCAATATCTGCATGGTGACCTCTCGTTGCAACATAGAATATCACGCTCTCATCACAATCATCAAAAACTGGCTTTATAAGAGTAATGTCTGGTAGATGAGTGCCACCATTGTATGGAGCATTTATGAGAAAGGCATCACCAGAACTCATTGTGGACGAGTTTTCACGAATAATAGTCTTGATGGATTCACTCATTGAGCCCAAATGAACCGGAACATGAGGTGCATTTGCGATAAGTTCTCCTGTTGGTGAGAACAAAGCACAGGAGAAGTCTAAGCGCTCTTTAATATTAACAGACGAGGCTGTATTTTCTAGCACCATGCCCATTTGCTCCGCAACATTCATAAATAAATTATTAAATATTTCCAACATGCTAGGATCGACACTTGTCCCAATAGCACTTGTCCTATTGATTTGTTGAGTTCGCGTCAAGATTAAATCGTCGCTCTCTCTCAAGGTTGCCTCCCATCCAGGTTCAATTATGATTGTTGTGGTTGGCTCAATAATTACAGCAGGCCCAGAGAGTTTGTCATTGGGTTTAATATCCTTTCGATTATAAAAAATAGTTTTCTGAGGCTTTCCATTGAAAAAAACGCTTTGCGTTTTTAAGGACTTAGTTGGAGATTTTTTCTGTTCTGATTCATGCGATGGATGGTGATCACTCTGACATGAAACCTCAGACTGAATCGACTCAATGATTATTTTTTTTTCAGGAGACATAAAGCCAAATCTAGCTTTATGACTGTCTTCGAAGTCTAGTTTCATAGCTGGAAAATTATTAAATTTAACTGCTAGAGTGCTATCAGAGTCTTGATATCGTAGAAAGACTCGGTCGACATATTCAAATATGTCATTATTAAGATTTTGAGCCATTAAGTCTTCTGTTCCAGCGCGTCGAAGATTTTCAAATTTGTCATTAATTTGAAAAATAACTTTCTCATCAAGATTTAACTCAACAGCCTGATCATTAATCGTTTTGCTGTCAGCAAGACCAATTCCAAAAGCAGATAGGACGCCAGCATACGGGTGCAGGTGAATTTTTTTAATACCGAGTTTGTCTGCTACCATGCAAGCATGTTGACCGCCAGCACCACCAAAACAAGATAAAGCATAGCTACCGACATCATAGCCACGCTGGATAGATATTTTTTTGATAGCATTCGCCATACTATCAACGGCGATGGATAGAAAGCCTTCTGCAACCTCTAGTGGGCTGACCGGTTTTTTTGTGGTCGATGAAATTTCTTTAGCGAGAGAGGTGAATTTTTTATTAACAATATCGAGATCAAGTTTTTGATTGCCATTAGGACCGAAGACTTCTGGAAAGAAATCTGGATTTAGCTTACCTAGCATGACGTTGCAATCTGTTACTGTCAGAGGTCCACCATTTCGATAGCTTGCAGGACCCGGGAAAGCACCAGCTGAGTCTGGACCTACGCGATATCTAGAGCCATCAAAACTTATAATTGAGCCACCACCAGCTGCAACAGTATTTATTAACATCATTGGAGACCTCAGCCTGACACCAGCTACCTCTGTCTCTAAAGTTCTCTCATATTCTCCGTTATAGTGGCAGACATCGGTCGAAGTTCCCCCCATATCAAAACCTATGAGTTTATTGAGTCCAATTTTTTCACCAGTTTTGACCATACCAACAACACCACCTGCTGGCCCAGAAAGAATAGCGTCCTTACCTTGAAAATAGTTAGCATCTGTTAATCCACCATTAGACTGCATAAACATTAATTTTTCAAAGCCTTTTTGAGTAGACCCAAGTTCGTCTTTGACTTGATCAACATATTGACGCAAGATAGGTGATAAATAAGCATCGACAACTGTCGTGTCTCCACGAGGAATAATTTTCATAAGTGGACTGATTTGATGACTCGCAGAGATTTGTTCAAATCCAATTTTTTTTGCAATTAAGCTAATTTGTTGTTCGTGCTCCCAATGTCTATAGCCATGCAACAGAACAATCGCAATGGACTTGAAGCCTTCATTAAAGGCTTTGCGTAATATTTGTTCAGTGACTACAGGATCAAGCTCTTTGAGTACCGCTCCTTTGGTGTCAACTCTCTCATCAATCTCAACAATATCTGAATAAAGCATATCGGGTAGCTGGATATCTAAAGAAAATAATTTGGGTCTTTGTTGATATCCAATTCTGAGAATGTCCGCAAATCCTCTGGTGATTGCTAAAAGTGTTTTTTCTCCTTTTCTTTCTAAAAGTGCATTCGTTGCGACGGTCGTACCCATTTTTATGGAGTCAATTTGATGAACAGGAATCGATTCCTTGTTTTTTAAAGATAGTAAATCTCTGATGCCTTGAATTGCTGCATCTTTATATTGCGTAGGGTTTTCGGAGAGTAGTTTGTGGGTTTTGAGTTCACCCTTTGGGCTTTTACTAACTATGTCTGTAAAGGTTCCGCCTCTATCAATCCAGAACTGCCATTTTGGTGTTTCATTAATATTCATCAAACTTTTTTAAACAGAATTTATATGTAAATTATATATCTAAAAAATAGATCTGATTTTGCTTAACTGGAGTAGTAAAAAAATGATTGACATGTTGAGTTTTTAGGAACAAAATGCGGAAATAATATTCTCATCAGCTAGATTCAGCGGGGTAGTAGGATGAAAAATAACTATTTACTAGGTTTTAGTCTAGTTGTTATAAGTGGAATAATCTGGAGTTTTGGGGCGCCACTTGTGCGTCTGCTTGAAGATGCTGAGAGCTTTAGGCTTCAGTATTTACTCTATAGAGGTTTAATTATTACCTCAGTCATACTCATCTTTGTTCTATTCAGAGAGCGTAAAAACTTTTTTCATACCTTTAGGCGTATTGACTCATGGAGCCTAATTGGAAGCCTTGTGATGTCTGTTACATTCTTTGGATGGATCTACGCTTTGACAACTACTACAGTCGCTATAACTTTGCTTATGCTAGCTGTCTCTCCTGCGCTATCAGCATTCTTGGGCTTTGTTATCCTCGGTGAGCGGCTCAGTAAAAGTACACTGGTTAACATGTTAATTGTGGCAATAGGAATTACGATTATGGTTTGGGATGCTGACAAGTCTACAACCATTATTGGGGGTATTTATGGATTCTTTGTCGCTTTAGGTTTCTCAATATATACCATTACTATCAGAAAAAATCCTGAGGTTCCAAAACTATTAACACCAGCACTTGCAGGCTTTTTTTGTATGCTTTGGGCAACGCTATTGATTATTACAACTGGGAGCAGCTTTGATATGCCAGCAATGAATATAGGAATCAGTATGTCACATGGCCTAGTTGTTGGCTTAGGTTTGATATTGTATGGGTTAGGAGCAAAGTATTTGCCTAGCGGGGAGCTAGTCATGCTCTCACTCCTCGAGGTTGTTCTTGGTATTTTTTGGGCATGGCTACCAATCCTAGGGATTCATGAGGTGCCGACTAGAAATACTTTAATTGGAGGATTGGCAATTTTATTTGCAATTATCCTTCAGGGAATCTATGCACGAAAAAAACACCTTATTCCAATGCCCTAAGCTATTGTAATACCGTTATTTTTTGTTTCAATTTTAAAGATTGCTTTAGCAAGCTTTAATTGATAAAATTCCCACCTTTTATCAAATTAGGAATTAAATTCTAATTAGATATATTTGCACTTTTTGTAATTAATAATTACCTGCAAGGAGCAGCGTTAAATAGATTATTTATATGCTCTGGTGCTACAATTGATTATTTGAATTAAGCTTGAATTGAATGAAAGAATTATCTTTTCCAAATATTAATATTGAGGACCTTGATCGCTGGACAGGCGATGTCTCGCCCCTTGAGTGTATTGGTATTAAAGATGAAACGCATAATGTTAAAAGTTTTACCTTTAAGTCAAAGAAGGATGCTTGGTTTCAATTTTATCCAGGACAGCATACAACACTTTTTTTGAATATCGATGGCAAAGAGGTAATGCGTACTTATACAATTGCATCCAGCCCTACAAGACCTAACACAATCACAATAACCAATAAAAGGATGATTGATGGGGTTGTAACAAATTGGATGCATGATAGTTTGAAAGTTGGTGACTGTGTAGACGCGCTCGATATTGGTGGTTCATTTAGTGTGGCATTAGATAAGCCAAGGTCTAAAATTTTGCTCTTATCCGGCGGCAGTGGAATTACTCCAATGTTGTCAATGACGAGATATTTTATTGATCTCACAATCGATGCAGATATCGTCTTTATTCATAGTGCACAGTCCGAAAAGGATTTAATTGCAAAAGATGAGCTAGATTATTATCATTCAAGCCACAATAATTTTAAAAGATATTACGTGTGTGATATTGCAAGTGATGAGTGGCATGGGCCTACTGGTTTTTTGAGCACCAACATGCTGATGGAGCTTGTTTCTGATTTTGCCGATAGGGAGGTCTATTGCTGCGGACCTGAACCCTACATGAAAAATGTAAAAAAAATACTCAAATCAAGTGATTATGATATGACTTTATATCATCAAGAGAGTTTTGATATAGAGAGTTCAACGGCCCAAAAAAATATGGCTATGGACGTGAATTTGCCAGAGCATAAAGTTACAGAAAGTGAAATAAATGAATATAATGTCACCCTGTCAAAGAGCGGCGAAGTTTTGCCTGGTGGAAGTAATACGAGTATCTTGGTTTCCATTCAAAAACAGGGCATTACAGTTCCTTTTGCATGTTCTCAGGGTTTGTGCGGAACCTGTCGAACTAAAATGCTTGAAGGTACAGTTGAGATGGATGCTCAAGGCGGACTTTTAAAGTCTCACGAAAAAGAAGGATATATTTTGACATGTTGTTCATATCCAACAAGTGATATTGTGCTTGATTTATAGGTTAATTTTAGAGTTCAGATTATGCAAAAAAAATATTCATGGTATTCACTACTAAAAGCAGGACTGTCCAACCAAGAGTGGGATAAAGCAATCCCTCTGTCTAAGCCAAAGCCAAAGTATGATGTCATTATTATTGGTGGTGGCGGTCATGGCCTCGCTACAGCTTACTATCTTGCGAAGGAGTGTGGCATTACAAATGTTGCAGTTGTTGAAAAGGGGTATATCGGCGGTGGAAATACCGGCAGAAACACAACAATTATTAGGTCAAACTATCTTAGAGATGAGGCATCTAGTCTTTACGAGCACTCAATGAGGCTATGGGAAGGGCTTAGTGAAGATTTAAATTTTAATGTCATGTTCAGTCAGAGAGGAGTCTACAATCTTGGACACACCCTGCAGGACATGAGAGACATCGAGAGAAGAGTCAATGCCAACGTACTTAACGGTGTTGATGCTGTAGTTGTAGACCACAAAGAAATCAAAGAGCAGATTCCAATTATCAATACCTCTAAAAATGTAAGGTATCCAATTATGGGCGCGTCCTTTCAAGCGCGAGGGGGTGTTGCTCGACATGACGGCGTTGCATGGGGTTTTGCTCGAGCCGCCTCAAACTTAGGAGTCGATATTATTCAAAATTGTGAAGTTATAGATATTGAAGTTGAAGAGGGAAGAGTGAAAGGTGTCAAAACTACTCAAGGTGATATTCTTGCAGATCAAATTGGTTGCGTCAGCGCAGGGCACTCTTCAGTGATTGCGAAAATGGCTGGTTTAAGACTCCCTGTTGAGAGTCATCCTTTGCAAGCGTTTGTATCTGAGGCACTGAAGCCCATTCTTCATACGGTTGTCATGTCTAATGCTGTTCATGGATATGTCAGTCAGAGCGATAAGGGAGACTTAGTTATTGGTGCTGGAATAGATGGCTATAACTCATATGCGCAAAGAGGGAGTGCCAAAATAGTAGAGCACTGCGCAGCGGCAATACTAGAGTTGTTTCCAATTTTTTCTCGTGTTCGCATGAATCGACAGTGGGGCGGTATAGTTGATGTCTGCCCTGATGCTTGTCCAGTAATCAGTCCAACTAAAATTCAAGGTCTCTACTTTAATTGTGGCTGGGGAACGGGCGGCTTTAAGGCGACACCTGGCTCAGGTAATGTTTTTGCGCATACCATTGCACAAGACAAGCAACATGAATTGGCAGTACCATTTCACATTAATCGCTTCACAACTGGCGCTCTGATAGATGAGCATGGTGCTGCAGGCGTGGCTCACTAGTTTAGTTAAAGGTAATATTATGTTTTTGATAGATTGTCCATACTGTAAAGAATCAAGAGATCAGAATGAATTTTCGCCTGCAGGGGAGGCTTTTATTGCGAGACCTCAGAACCCTGAGGCATTGAGTGATGAAGAGTGGGCTGATTATGTATTTTATCGCACAAATCACAAGGGTGACCATTGGGAGCAATGGGTTCATACGGCTGGTTGTCGAAAATACTTTTTAGTCAAAAGATCAACCATTAGTCATGAAGTTATCCAAGTTTCGACTTTTGGAGAGATTAACAGTGAGAATGCATCATGAGAATAGATAATCATAAAAGCAACTTTATAGATTACTCTCAGCCACTGAGTTTTATATTTAATAATAAATCTTACAAGGGTTATCAAGGCGACACCCTAGCCTCAGCCCTTATTGCAAATAATGTACATTTTTTTGCAAGAAGCTTTAAGTACGGGCGAAAGCGAGGATTAATGGGGGCTGGAGTTGAAGAGCCAAATGCTTTAGTTTCTCTTGAGATAGGTGGAAGATATACTCCAAATATGAAGGCGACTGAGGTGATGCTTTATGACGGCTTGAGTGCTGTTAGTTCAAGTAATCCAAATTCATTTGATTTTCGCGCTATGATTAAGCCGCTGCATCGTTTTATGCCGGCAGGTTTTTACTATAAGACATTTATTAAACAAAAAGTTTGGTCTTTGGTTGAAGACAGCTTGAGATCCTTGTCAGGATTCTCTAAGGCACCTTCTGAGGTAGATGAGGATGTGTATGATCATGTATTTCAGCATACTGAGATTCTTGTCGTTGGCGGTGGAGTATCTGGCATATCGGCAGCATTAGAGATTCTCAATCACTCAAAAACTGCAAGGGTTATTTTGGTTGAAGAAAGAGAGAACTTGGGCGGAGAGCTATTGAGCGAGTTTTCAACTGATGAGTCTTCATTTGTCTGGCATGAAGACAATGTTAATAAGCTTTTGAAGTTTAAAAATGAAGAAAATAGCCGTCTAAAAATTCTGACTTCTGCAACTGCTTATGCTTGGTATGATCATAACTATATCGAAGTTCTGCAAACACATGCTTCGGGTCAATCCACTCAGAGAGAAGGCGTTCAATCAGCAAGAAAAGTTCTACATAAGATTAGAACAAAAGAAGTTATTTTGGCCACTGGAGCACATGAGCGACCAATGCTTTTTGAAACCAATGACCTGGCCAATATTATGCTAAGTCAGTCTGTTAGACGTTACCTTGAAGAGTTTGGTGTGATCTCAGGCAGAAAGGTTATTTTGTATGGAAATAATGACAGTATTTATAGCACTGCAGTCAGTCTAAATAATAACAGTATTAATTGTCAAGTTATTGATGTCAGAGTTCCTGGAAGTGAAAGTGAGATTGTTCTTAAGGCCAAGGATTCAGGTATAGACATCCTTCAAGGTTATGCAATTAGAAAAGCGAATGGGACAAGCAGCATTAAAGGTGTTGAAATCTCAAAAGTTGAATTACAACCTAAGCCACCACATTGGCAATCTCAATGGAGGCTTACCAAAGATACGCAAACACTAGAATGCGACTTATTAGCCACTTCAGGCGGTTTTAATCCTGTTGTACACTTGGATTGTCATTGCGGTGGCAAGACATATTTTGATGAGTATTCTCAATCATTCTTGCCTCAAAAAAATAGAAAAAATAGAAAAGTTTGTGGTGCTGTAAATTCTGTTGGATTTTGGAAGGATGCTATTTTAGATGCTAAAAATAAAGCGCAACAGTCCCTGGAATCTATGGGTGAAGTTAAGAAGGCTAGTATTCAACCACTGAGCAAAGAATGTTCAAACTATTACAAGGTTGATCGATTCTTTACACCAATTGAAATTCTTAATAAACCAAAAGTCTTTATTGATATGCAAAATGATGTGACTACATTGGATGTTGCGCTTGCAATTAGAGAAGGCTATCAATCTATTGAGCACATTAAGCGTTACACAGCAATGGGATTTGGAACAGACCAAGGTAAAACTGGAAATATTAATGGAATTGCTGTAGCTGCTGAGTTCTTAGACGTTCCAATGTCTGAGGTGGGAACAACGACATTTAGGCCTGCGTATACCGGTGTTGATTTTGGTGCAATGGCTGGTCGAGAAATAGGTGACTTTTTTGACCCACAAAGATATACAACGATTCATGACTCACATGTGGAAAGTGGTGCTGAATTTGAGCTAGTTGGTCAATGGTACCGGCCTTGGTTTTATCCTAAGGACGGAGAAGATATACATCAAGCTGTTAACCGAGAATGCAAATCTGTTCGAAATTCTCTTGGCATGATGGATGCATCAACTCTTGGAAAAATTGACGTCCAAGGAAAAGATGCAAGAGAATTTTTATCGAGAGTTTATACAAACGCTTGGATGAAGCTTGCTCCAGGAAGTTGTCGTTATGGCTTAATGTGTAATGAAAAAGGAATGATTATTGATGACGGCGTATCAGCCTGTATTAATGATCATCATTTTATTATGACCACGACAACAGGTGGTGCAGCAATCGTGTACTCTACACTTGAAATGTGGCTTCAAACTGAATGGAGTGACCTGGATGTTCATCTTAATAGTGTCACTGACCAGTTTTCAACAGTCGCAGTTGTTGGGCCAAACGCGCGCAAATTAATGGAAATATTGTGTCAAGATGTGGACTTTAATAAAGAAAGTTTTAAGTTCATGCAGTGGCGTCCTGGAACGGTGTGTGGGGTCAACGCAAGAATAATGAGGATTAGTTTTTCTGGCGAACTTGCTTATGAAATTAATGTAGAAGCAAACTATGGTCGCTTCATCTGGGATCAAGTTGCGCTTGCTGGAAAGCCTTGGAAAATAACTCCTTATGGCACTGAATCAATGCATGTGCTTCGTGCAGAAAAAGGCTATATTATTGTTGGCCAGGATACAGATGGCTCAATGACGCCGATGGATGTGAATATGAACTGGATTCTTGCAAAAGATAAGCCGTTTTCAAACATTGGTCGACGCTCTTTTAGTATTGCTGCGTTGAATTCAAGTGATAGGCTTCAATTAGTCGGGCTATTAACAAAGGATTCGCAGGTTGTGTTGCCAGAGGGCGCTCATATTATTAGTAATCAGGGAGTCTCTATCGGTTATGTAACGTCAAGTTATTACAGTTCGGCTTTAGGAAGGTCTATTGCACTTGCTCAGCTTAAGGGCGGACTTTCTATGATGAGTGAAGCGGTATTAGTGAAAATTGTTCAGGAGAAGCAGGGATTGAAAGAGATACCTTGTGAAGTTTCTGGTAGCGTCTTTTATGATGTTAAAGGTGAAAAGGTGGACGGCAATGAGTGACTCTAATAATAAAATTAAACCGATATTTAGATCGACTTTTGACCCTCTTACTGATGGCGATGGTTTTTTAATTAATCAGAAAGACCTTATCTCTCAAGAAGTGTCTGGAAATTCTTTACTTGTCCTAAGAACATCTTCAAGTTCAAAAAACAATACTAAGGTGGCAAAAGATCTTTTTAATTTAAAGCTGCCTGACGTACTTCAAATGACGACTGGAGATAACGATTCACAATGTTTTTGGGTTGGTCCTGATGAATTTTGGGTCTTGTTAAAGCATAACCATAAGATTGAAATTGAAGGAAAGCTATCATCACTACCAAAGGGTATTTCAATTAGTGATAATTCTGGAGCTTATGGAATTCTTGAGTTCACTGGAAGTCAAACTAATAATCTATTGGCAAGATGGATGAGCTATGATATTGAAAGCTCTCTAAAGGATGGAAAGGCTGTTTCAACTACTCTTGGTCAGGCCCCAGTTTTTGTTTATCGAGATAAACAAAGTTTATTTATGATGGTTAGGCATTCCTTTTCACATTATGTCGCAGGGTTGTTAAAGGATAGTGCAAAAAGGTTATAAGCAGCTATATTGCTGTAAGATGTAAGCTATGAAAAAGGTTGATTTTATTAGCATGGAAAATGGTACTGCTGAGGAGTATGCCTTTCTTGATAAGCTCGAAAATCAATATTTAGAAGACCTCCCTTCTCGACTCATTGAAGCTTTAAAGGCATTAGATTGTAGTCTATCAGGTTATCAAGTTAGTCGACTCGAACACTCTTTGCAAGGAGCAACAAGGGCTTTTTTAGCTGGGGAAGATTTAGAAATGGTGATGGCTGTTTTGTTTCATGATATTGGTGACTCTCTTGCACCCCATTCTCATTCTGAAATGGCTGCTGCTATACTTCGACCATTTGTCTCAGAGAAAATCTATTGGGTTGTTAAGCATCATGGTGTTTTTCAAATGTACTATTATGCGCATTACTCTGGTGGTGATAGAAACGCTAGAGAGGCTTTTATTGATAGTCCTTGGTATGAGGATACCGTAAGATTTTGTCACAATTATGATCAAAACTGCTTTGATCCTAATTATGAATCAAAGCCGTTAGAATTTTTTGTGCCTATAGTTAATGAGTTTTTTTCTAGTCCAAGAATTGATGATCCTGAGCAACTTGCAAGACATGGAAATAGATAATGTAAGGAAACTGTAATGAGTTATTTTTTCAATAAGTTTTCACCACGTCAGATACACTTAATCATTTTCTTGATTGTTGGTTCACTGCTTGGGTATGCAGCATACAGCATGAAAATACTAGGGCTAGAGCCATGCACCCTATGTATTACTCAGCAGTTCTTTTATTGCTTAATTGGTGTTAGCTCATTCACAGCCTTTCTTCATAACCCCAAAATTTATTTTAGTAAACTATATTCATTCTTTTTGTCACTTTTTGCTTTAGCCGGCATGTGGATTTCTGGTCGTCAGATATGGCTTCAAGGACTTCCTGAAGACGAGGTTCCCTTGTGTGGGCCTCCGCTTGAATATATTATTGATGTGTTCCCTTTTGCTGATGTAATTAATGCACTATTCATGGGTGATGGTAACTGTGCTGAGATACCCTGGCAATTTTTTGGTTTGAGCATGGCTGGATGGTCTTTTATTTGGTTCCTAATCATTTTGATTTTAAGTGTAACTGCGATTTTCAAATCTGAACCTGCTTCATCGTCACTCTAGGGACTATACTCATTTCCATATTAAATCGTTATATGGTAAGATTTATCAGGAACAGAATAAAGTATTTTTAAGATTTGGCTGATTTTAAAGAAACAGTAACTAAGCTATTTGAATCAGTTGATATTCAAATCAATGGCTCTCGTCTGTGTGACCCTCAGGTTCATAATGAGCTTTTCTATTCACGCGTCTTAAGTGGAGGATCACTAGCGCTTGGTGAAAGCTATATGGATGGATGGTGGGACTGTGAAGCGTTAGATGAGTTTAGTTATCGATTACTTCATGGCAGAATCGATAAACAAGTCAAAGTAACAAATCCTTCTTTTTTAATGCATGTTTTAAAAGCCTATTTTTTTAATGCACAAAATATAAAGCGCGCTTATATTGTCGGTGAGCAGCATTATGACACTGGTAATGATTTATTTAAATTGATGCTCGATCAAAGAATGAATTATTCATGCGGTTATTGGAGAAATGCTGATAACTTGGAGCAGTCCCAGGTTAACAAATTAGATTTAGCCTGCAGAAAACTTCATCTAGAGCCTGGTATGCGCGTGCTTGAAATTGGATGTGGTTGGGGCGCTTTTGCAAAATATGCTACAGAAAATTATGGCGTCAGTGTTCATGGAATTACCGTATCAAAAGAGCAAATGAATTATGCTAAAAAATCCTGTGAAGGACTGAACACAACTTTTGAATTAAAGGATTATAGAGAGTTAGATGCAAAATATGATGCAATAGTCTCAATAGGCATGTTTGAGCATGTCGGGTATAAAAATTATCGAGACTATATGGAGGTTGCCCATAGATGCTTAAACGATGAAGGATTGTTTTTGTTGCATACAATTGGACGCAATACTCCTTCACGATCAACTGATCCATGGACAAATAAGTATATTTTCCCTAATGGAATGGTTCCTTCGCCGGCTCAGATTAGTGGCGCTGCGCAAGGCATTTTTGTAATTGAAGACTGGCATAATTTTGGGCAGGATTATGATAAAACGCTAACGGCATGGAATGAAAATTTTCAAAACAACTACGATAGCTTAAAAGAATCATATGACGAGAGATTTAAGCGAATGTGGGAGTATTATTTGTTAATGTGTGCTGGTACGTTTCGCTCTAGGAGGAATCAATTATGGCAGCTAGTGATGTCCAAAAATGGCATAAAAGGGGGTTATGACTACAAGAATAATGCCAGATTTTCTAGCCAAAAAGACCATCAATCATAGCAACTGCATCACAGCCAGCGTCATAAGCTAAACCCTGATTTTCAAAATTAATACCACCAATTCCAACAACAGGAATGTTAATATTTTTTTTAATATCTATTATTTTAGAAAGGGGGCAATGAGTCGCTTTTGGCTTATTGATTGATTTAAATATTGCTCCTAGAGCAATATAATCAGCACTATTATTTTCAGCGTCAATGGCAAGCTCGAGACTATCATGACAGGTGACACCAATGATGAACTTCTCACCTAGAACCTCTCTTGCTAATCTAGCATTGATATCACCTTGACCAATATGAACGCCATCTGCGCCTACTTTCTGGCAAAGGTTAATATCATCATTGATAATAAATAAAGTATTATATTCTTTACATAGTTCAAACAATTTATTAGCTTCATCTAGCTTATTTTTTTTGTCCAGAGTCTTTCGGCGGTATTGGAGAGTATTAACTTTATGTATTTTAATTGCATTCTCAATAAGGGTGATATCAAAACCTTTATCTGGAGTAATTGCGTACAATCCTTGTATTCTTTGATTTAGCATAGTATGGCAATTTTTCAAACTAAGAAAATTCAATCATTTATTATTTTTATTATAGTCTTGGCTGCTATTCTTTGGATATTTCAAGATAATATTTTAAGTATCTCTGTTTTTGAAAAATCAACTAAAGAATCTGAGTTGAGTGAAGAGCAGATCAAAGATACACCTTTCCTGGAAAAAATAGATAACTTTATCATCAAGGAATATTCTAGTGACCAAGCTCTATTGCATACTATTGAGGCTGATGTTTATAAAAGCTTTAAGAATTTGCCAGTTCAGCTGGAAACTGTAAAAGTGACAACTTTTGATGAGAAGCAAAATCAGACCTTAACTTTAACCTCTAATCGTGCAGTCATATTTAAATCACGATCGATTCATTTTATTGGAGAGGTTGAAATAAAAACTGTAAGTGGACTTTCTCATGAAATTGATACTGAACTTTTAGTTGTTAAAGGTGATCAAATCAATAGTAATAGAGATGTCTATTATTTAGGAGAGAAGGCAAAAATCAAAGCACAAGGTATGGATATGAATATTAATAGTGACTTAATGAATTTAAATGGCAATGTTGAGATTTTTCAAGATAGTGGCTCAACCATAGTTACAAAAAACTTATTTATCAGCCATGGTTCAGGTGAAAAAAGATATTCAAGTGAAGAAAAGACCCATTATAAATCGAATGAAAACATCGTAAATGCAGATAAGGGTGTTGATATTAATATGCAATCAGAGCAAACTAAACTTCTTGGTGATGTGAAAGTTGTTAATGGTTTTGGGAGCTCACTTACTAGCTATAATCTAACTATTGATCAATCAAATGATGGTGAGATTTATAAGTCTGATTCACCTTCACGTTTTCAATCAAATACGGTTGACATAAAGGCAAAAAAAATGCATTATGATGCTATTACAAAGAAACTTAAATTAACGGATAAGGTTAAAGCGACTTATGAATAAATTGATTGCGTTGATTGCTTTATTTTTATCAACTTGTACATTCGCTTTGACTGAGGATGCGCAGCAGCCGATAGAGATTGAAGCTGAGTCAGTGATGGTTGATGAAACGTCTGGTTTTAATGAGTTTATTGGTAATGCAGAAGTAAAGCAAGGCTCTCTCGTGCTGACGGCTGAAATTATTCAGGTACAAACTAACGCTGATGGTGTTGAAACAATGATTGCAAAAGGAACGCTTGATCAGCCTGCTAAGTATATTCAAAGTCAAGAAAATCAGGCACGCTTTATTGAGGCAACTGCAACATTAATTACATATGACGTGAATGAAGGGATGATTTTTTTGGTTGGTGATGCCTATTTAGTTCAGGGCTTTGATTCGTTTAGCGGAGACTCTTTGACATACGACATTAACAATGACAAGGTCCTTGTAAAGGGTTCAGAAGATGGGACCAAGAGGGTGAAGTTTAAAATTGAGCTTTAGAAAGAATTAGCTCACCAATGCAGTTGAAATTCTTTCTTTAACTTCTTCAAGTGTTCCTACACCATTTATAGCTATGAATTTTGTACCCGTTTCAGGGTTTTCTGAATCATTGCGATAGTATTTAACTAAGGGCTCGGTTTGTTTATGGTAAATCTTTAGCCGGCCTCTTACAATTTCCTCATTGTCATCGACCCGTTGAATGAGCTCTCCACCAGTAATGTCATCTTTGCCAGACTCTTGGGGGGGATTAAATTTGATATGGTATGTTCTGCCAGAGGAAAGATGAACACGGCGTCCCGACATTCTGACAACAATATCTTCATCTGGGACCTTAACTTCAACGCAATAGTCGATCCTGATTCCTTCTGATTTAAGCGCATTTGCCTGATTTATAGTTCTAGGGAATCCATCTAATAAGTAACCATTATGACAGTCAGGTAGCTGGATTCTGTCTTTAACAAGAGCAATGATCAGATCATCAGAAACAAGGTTTCCCGCATCAATTGTTTTTTTTGCCTCTACCCCTAGAGGTGAGCCAGAATTGACTGCAGCGCGCAACATATCTCCAGTTGAAATCTGAGGAATATTAAATTTTTCACAAATATGTGCTGCTTGAGTCCCTTTTCCTGCACCTGGCGGGCCTAACAAAATGATGTTCATATACTTATTAACAAAAGTTGAAGAAATAAAATAATTTGTATTTTACCAATAAATTTTGTGCAGTGCAACATAATCTTTCAGATTAAAAATTAAACCTCAAAGGGAGGTAATTTTTTGTCTACTTTTGATTTTTGCATTACAACATAATCAGGTAATCCGTTATTATACGGAGGATAGTTCTCTCCTTCAATAAGTGGAAGTAAATATTCGCGGCATTCATCAGTAATTGAAAATCCGTCTTCTGAAATATAACTTTTTGGCATCATTTTTTCTACATTTGCAATATCCTTTAATTCGCCATAACCAATTTCCCACTGATAAGGGTTGTTTGATTTTCTAACAATCGAAGGCATGATTGAATTTTTGCCATCGAGTGCCATTTCAACAGCAGCTTTTCCAAGGGCATATGCCTGCTCAACATCAGAGTTTGAGGCTAGGTGTCTTGCTGAACGTTGAAGGTAGTCGGCCACAGCCCAATGGAATTTATAGCCTAAAGCTTTTTTGATTATATTTGCAACAACTGGTGCTGCACCTCCAAGCTGAGCATGACCAAAGTCATCTCGAGTTCCTTGTTCAGCAAGGAATCTGCCATCAGGCCACTTAGTTCCTTCTGATACGACAATAGTGCAATATCCATACTTTTTAACATTTCTATCTACTTTAGCTAAAAATTTTTCTTCATCGAAGTTAACTTCTGGAAACAGAATAACGACGGGTATTGAAGAGTCAACTAGCCCTCCTGCTGCTGCTATCCATCCAGCATGGCGCCCCATTACTTCAAGAACGAAAATTTTAGTTGAAGTGGCTGCCATTGAAGCAACATCGAAGCTAGCCTCCATCGTTGAAACTGCAATGTACTTGGCAACAGAACCAAAACCTGGGCAATTATCAGTCACTGGCAGATCGTTATCGACAGTTTTAGGGATGTGTATGGCTTGAATTGGAAAACCCATACTTTCAGATAATTGGGAAACCTTCAGGCAGGTGTCAGCAGAATCGCCTCCACCGTTATAGAAAAAATAGCCAATATTATGTGCTTTGAAAACTTCAATTAAGCGCTCATATTCAGCTTTATTTGCTTCAAGTGATTTCATCTTGTAGCGACAAGAGCCGAAACCTCCTGAAGGTGTATGATTTAGAGCAGCAATATCCGCATCGGATTCAACAGATGTATCAATGAGATTTTCAGTGAGAGCCCCTATGATTCCATTTTCTCCAGCGTAAACAGTACCAATTTTATCTGGATGCTTACGAGCGGTTTCAATTACTCCACTTGCCGAAGCGTTAATGACTGCAGTTACTCCACCAGATTGAGCATAAAAGGCGTTTTTCATAATATCCTATTTTGTTTTGTTAATAAAGATTTAAAGCTTGTTTTAGTATAAGAATCTTAGTCAAGACTATAGATTGTCTCTTATTAAGAAGAGTATATCATTTGATATAAATATAGCTCTTAATAATTCTAAACTTCAGTTTAATTATATTAATTAGTAATTTTAAAGTGCACAAACAATACGAATGTGTCAATTTGTTTCATTACCAATAACAAGTAAATAAGTTCATTGACTATTGAGCCTTATTTTGGAGTAACCTCCATGAAATTTTCTATATTAATAAATCCTGGAACAATCTTTTTCGGAATTTTGGAACTAGGTTTACTGATTGCAATTATATTTTTTATATTAAATCTTGAAGCCGATTTAAGGACATCTAAAGAGTCATCAAAAAATATTGACCGCTCCTTATTGAAGCTAATTTGATTCGTTAACTCCTCCCAGAATTTTTGCTCTTGTTTAGGAACTCCATAGTCATGTGAAGAGACAATTTCATCAAAATAATCATGAAGTCCAGATATTTTCATCTTTAGCTTTATCCCCTTCCTGTGAGCATTGGTAACAAGATATATGCGCTTACTATTCTTTTTTGCAGTCTGAAGAAAATTCAAAGCATGATCATGAACTTGAATTAAATGAGAAATATCTCCCTTAAGTTTCATAATATCAAGGCTAAGTTTTTCTTCCCAATAATCGAGACAATACCATGTCAACTTTCCTTCTTGAGATGTAATCATTGATATAACTATTTCTTTAGCATTTTCTAAGCTAATATTATTTTTTTTGAATAAACTTTAGGAATATATTCGAGCCAAAACTCAAGATCAAAATTTAAATCTAAGAGCGTTCCATCAAGGTCAAGCAAGATAGTGTCTATTAGATTCCAATCTATATTGAGGTTACTTTCTGCGCCAAGTTGTTCCATTTACACTATCTTCAAGAATAATCCCAAGCTCTAAAAGCTCATCACGAATTTGATCTGACATTGCGAAGTCTTTCGAGTTTCTTGCAGCTTCTCTTTGTGAAATTTTATTTGAAATTTCAGTTTCTGATAATTCAGAGCCCTGTTTTAAATAATCTTCGGCATTGTATTCAAGGATACCAAGAAAGTTTCCAAGCTTAATTAGTTGCATTGCTAATGCATTTGCTTTTTCAAGGTTTGTAGTTCTCTCAATATTGATTCGTTTTGCAATTTCAAAAAGTATACTCAGTGCAATGGGCGTATTAAAGTCATCATTCAGTGCTACATTGAAGCGTTCTTCATATTCTGCCTCAAGCGGAACATCATCCATTTTTGCAGATAGACCCTTTGTAGCATTGTAGAGTCTCTTTAGTCCGGACTTAGCACTTTCAATGTTGGCTTCACTAAAATTTAAAGGTGAACGATAATGACTACTTATAAGAAAGTAGCGAAGTGTTTCACCGTCATACTTATCTAAAACATCTCGAATAGTAAAAAAATTATTCAGTGATTTGCTCATCTTTTCATCATCTATATTGACAAATCCAACGTGCATCCAGGTATCAACAAACTTGCAGTTATTCGCGCCTTCTGATTGCGCAATTTCATTTTCATGATGAGGGAACGTTAAGTCCATTCCACCACCATGAATATCAAAATGATTAGAAATAAAATGATTTGACATTGCTGAACATTCGATATGCCATCCAGGTCTTCCATCTCCCCAAGGTGAAGGCCAACTGGGTTCATTCGATTTTGCTTTTTTCCAAAGAACAAAGTCAAGTGGGTCTTCTTTATCACTCTCGACATCAACACGCGCTCCGGCCAAAAGATCATCTAAATTTTTTCCAGAGAGTTTGCCGTAATCTTTAAATTTCCTGACTGAATAAAATACGTCACCATTTTTACCTTGATAAGCTAAGTTTTGTTTTGAAAGCGATTCAATCATGTCAATCATCTTATCAATAGATTCAGTGGCACGAGGTTCGATGTCGGGGCTCAAAACACCTAACGCTTTTTCATCTTCATGCATTGCATCAATAAATCTATTTGTTAGTGAATAGATGTCCTCATTGTTATCGATTGCCCTGGCAATAATTTTGTCGTCAATATCTGTAATATTTCTTACGTATTTGACGCTTGTAAAATTTCGCCTTAGGTGTCGAGTAATTACATCAAACATAACCAATACTCTGGCATGTCCCATATGACAAAAGTCATAAACTGTCATACCACAAACATAAATCCCTACATTATTAGAATCAATAGGACGGAATTCTTCTTTTTGATTGCTGAGCGTGTTATAAATTTTGAGCATTGCGATATTTTATACTGGATTTCCTAGGTTAATATTAATAACACTCATACTAGTTAACGTATGAGCAACACTATTAATTTTTGATTATCAATTAATCATGAACAAAATGTATAATTATTTGCTATTAGAGATCAACAGAAAGAATGCAAAACACCCTGTTTGAGGCTAACCCATTATGAAGAAATTTCAATGTACTATGTGTGGATGGGTTTATGATGAGGCAAAAGGAGCGCCAGACGAAGGAATCAAGCCTGGGACTTCCTGGGCTGACGTACCTGAGGATTGGGCTTGTCCAGTATGTGGCTCTGAAAAGGAAGATTTCGATATGGTTGAAATTTAGATGTGACAGATTTGAAATCTTAAAATAAGACTTCTAATTTGCTTAAATGATATAAGGAAAAAATTAATGTCAAAAATACTAATTCTGCCTGGCGATGGCATAGGTACTGAAATTGTTGCTCAAGCAGTAAAAGTCATAGATTCATTAAACGCTAATCATTCAATGGGTATGAATCTTGTAGATGGACTCATTGGAGGCATCGCATATGATGAAACTGGATCGCCTCTTCCCGATGAGACTATAAGGGTTGCAAAAGAGTGCGATTCGATATTATTAGGTGCTGTTGGAGGGCCAAAGTGGGAGCCTTTAGAGAGAGCTTTGAGGCCCGAGAGAGGATTACTAGGTATTCGCTCTGAGCTTGAGTTATTTTCAAACTTAAGGCCTGCAATTTTATATCCTCAATTAGCTAATGCATCAAGTCTAAAGACTGAAATTGTTTCTGGCCTTGATTTAATGATTGTGCGTGAACTTGTTGGAGGAATCTATTTTGGTGAGCCAAGAGGAGTTGAAATAAAAGACGGTGAGCGTTTTGGAGTTAACTCAGCCACCTATTATGAATCTGAAGTTGCTCGAATTGGGCACTCCGCTTTTCAAATCGCTCAAAAAAGAGGAAAACGTGTTTGTTCGGTTGATAAGGCAAACGTCCTCGAAGTGTGCGAACTATGGAGAGAGGTTATGGAAGAAGTTTCTAAAGACTACCCTGATGTGTCGCTTTCTCATATGTATGTTGATAATGCAGCAATGCAGCTTGTGAGAGATCCAAAGCAATTTGATGTCATGGTGACGAGTAATCTTTTTGGAGATGTGTTATCGGATTGCGCAGCTATGCTAACAGGTTCAATTGGAATGCTTCCATCTGCCTCATTGGATAAAAATAATTTTGGGATGTATGAACCTATCCATGGTTCGGCTCCTGATATTTCTGGAAAGGATATAGCAAATCCACTAGCAACAATCTTGTCAGTATCAATGATGCTTAGGTACTCTCTTAATCAAGGAGAATTGGCGGATAAAATTAACATAGCTGTAAGCAAAGTTTTAGATAAAGGTTATAGAACAATGGATATTGCAGCTGATGGCGACAAAGTGGTTGGAACAGAGCAGATGGGTGATTTAGTTGTCGAAGAGCTAGAACATTAGTAAAGAACTTCTTCACTGTCAATCGAGCGCCATAAAAACCAGCAGGCTACGCTCCTATATGGCCTCCACGTTTCTGAGATTGCAATTATTTTTTCTAAGCTGAGGGGTTTTCCTTCGCCATATATCTGATTCATTGCCCTTATAATTCCGATATCCTTAATAGGAAATATATCTTTTTCCAGCAAATAAAACATTCCAAACATTTCTGCAGTCCATGGGCCAACCCCTTTTATAGTAATTAACTCATCATAAATGCTTTGGAATGTTCGATCTTCCCAATACGAGTGACCCTTAATTGAATAGTTTTTAAAATGATTACAAATATTAGTTATGTATTGAACTTTTTGTTTTGATAATCCACAAGACTTAAGTTCATCAAAGCTTATTGAAAGAACGTTCTCTGGTTTTACTTTGCCAATCTTATTAGCTAGCTTTCCCCAGACACTAGTAGCAGCTTGAACCGAAATTTGTTGGCCAACTATTGATCGAAGAAGAGTTTCTAGGGCATCACCGCGTGAAGGAATTCTATATTGCTGGTGCTCTAGGATTAACCTTGCCAGCTTCGGGTCTGCCTGTGTTAAGTATTCTTTGGATTGCTGCCAATAACTTGGAAGAGACATTTAAAGATTGAAAAAGTTTATATAAGGAGATAAAGACAAGTGTTTGTTTAACTGTGAATGTAGTATAGATGACATTGTCGTATAATTTATACAAATTTTAATTACATTAATACAGGAACATTATGAGTAATAAAAGAAACGTAACGTTTGTTGGTTTGGGAACCATGGGTTATCCAATGGCAGGACACTTGTCAAGGTCTGGATTATTTAATGTAAGTGTTTTTAATCGGTCTTCAGAAAAATCTTCAAAATGGGGAGATGAATATAAGGGCAGAGTTGCAACAACTATTGAAGACGCTGTTAAAGATGCTGATGTTGTTATTACATGCACTGGAAGAGATGAAGATATGATGGAAATTGTTTTTTCAGAGGGTGGAATGATGCCACATCTCAAAAATGACTCTATCTTTATTGATCACACTACAACTTCTTTTAAGCTAGCAAAGCACCTCAATGAAGCATTGAAATCAAAGAATATAGCATTCATTGACGCCCCAGTAAGTGGAGGAGAGGCTGGTGCTATTAATGGAGTTCTAAGCGTTATGGCGGGCGGTGACCCTGACATATTGGATTCATGCGACTCAATCATTAAAACATATTCTAAAAGTATTACTCTGATGGGAGAATCTGGGTCTGGGCAATTGGCAAAAATGGTTAATCAGATTTGTATAGCGGGCTTGTTACAAGGTTTATCTGAGGGGTTGCTTTTTGCTGAATCTGAGAATTTGAATATGGATAGGTTGTTGTCTGCTATTTCAGGAGGCGCTGCACAATCATGGCAAATGGTAAATAGAGGAAAAACAATGCATCAAAGGGAGTTTGATTTTGGTTTTGCTATAAAGTGGATGGTGAAGGATTTAGGCTACTGCTTAGATCAAGCAGAGGGAAACAATACAAAACTATCTTTCACTCAAGAGGTCTATGACCGATATATTGCCCTAATGGATAAAGGGCATACTTATAGTGATACCTCTGTTTTAATGATGTTTGACGAGTTAAATAAATAAGTAGATTGTGATTCCAGTTGTCTCGGGTTCGAGCCCCGTTTCTCGCCTTAATTCTTATCTAGTAGCTAACTTATTTCAAGAGTGTGCTTTGTGATAACCCATGTACACTATTAAATGGCATAATGTCGGATATGAGAAAAAAGCCAAAATTATCAAATATTCATACAGTCGCTCGAAGTCGGATTTTTAATCTTGAGTCAATGGATGTCGAATTTTCGAATGGAGCAACTCGTGTCTATGAGAGACTGATGTCTCGAGGAAATGGAGCAGTTCTTGTTATCCCAATGCTCGATGATGATACCGTTCTAATGATTTATGAATTTTCTGGGGGTACTGAACGTTATGAATTAGGACTTACCAAAGGGAAAATAGATAAAGGTGAAACCCCCATTGAGGCTGCGGGCAGAGAGCTAAAAGAAGAAATTGGGTTTGGTGCAAATAAGCTTACCTTTCTCAAAACAATCACGCTTGCACCTGGGTATCAGTCAAGTGAGACGCACATTGTGCTTGCTGAAGATTTGTTTGAGGAGACTGCAGAGGGAGATGAGCCTGAACCATTGGAAATTGTACCTAAAAAGCTTTCAGAGCTAGAGAAACTGACCTACAACGAAGACTTAACTGAAGCGAGAAGTATTCTGG
>Ga0233428_1000173_pt1 | contig 100339 bp, 76 predicted proteins | sample SI_118_April2016_4_FD_179890 | JGI IMG/M metagenome (GOLD analysis project Ga0233428, IMG submission 179890) | Seawater microbial communities from Saanich Inlet, British Columbia, Canada - SI_118_April2016_120_MG | ecosystem: Environmental > Aquatic > Marine > Inlet | place: Canada: British... | reverse complement strand
TGCCTTAGAAAAATATAACACCTATCGACCTCATGGGGCGCTGGACGGACTCACACCTATGGAGTATATTCAAACAACTAATCTCGAGGTGGCTGCTTGAGTCTCAAACCACCTGAACTTATACATTCTCGCATCGATATCCGTGTATACTCCCTCATGCGGCAGTCTCCTATTTAGTAGTAGATTCAAGCGCTTAGTATACTAAGCGCGAGACTGTCGCACTACTAATTAGAATTCACCTTACTTGATGGCCTGGGGTTTTAATGGGCAAGAAATCAGATAAAACCAACGCAAAAGCTATACTGCCCTACCCAAACATCTTAAAAGTTATCAAGCTGTTGTGCATGATTATTTTGGTGCACCTGCCTTGCAACGGTAAGTAAGGTCGCTGTGAGCTGGGTTCGTGCGCACGCCAAAAGTGAAAATTATATTGGTACAATGACGTTTTTCGTCATTCTATCCATATCAGCTATGAGCAACTGTGTGAGATCGCTCTGTAGCTTGGTATATTTGAGAGGGGTTCGTCTTGTCTTGTTTCGGAGGTTGATGCAGAGCATGGACGCTTTTTGTTAGCTCTGATTTCCAGTCGGCACTAGCGCGATTCTCCCCGTGAGGGACAACGTTAAACATATTAGAAAGCTCAACTTGCTTTGTTTGTTTATTTTTTCTATTAGATTGACGCCGCAAACAACACAACGTTACCGCAACGCCACTAGTAAAGCACGCAAAGGCTGCAGTACCCGCAAGTACTGCGAGCAGAAGAGGTATCAATATTTTATTAGAAAGCCCCATGGTTTTATCAGAAAGATAAAAAATAAAGATCCCCGCTGTGATATCGCTTGCAGCTAGGTCTAGGATGATTTGTTGATTATCTGTCAGGTCTAGGATGATTTGTTGATTATCTGTCAGGTCAAGGGTGGTTTTGTTTGTCGCTCTTCCTAATGATTTCAAGATGGTTAAGGTATTCGTGAGTTTTCTTTTGGACTGCAATTGTCGTTTGATATCTTGGTAGGTAAGGCTCTTAAAGGCTTCAAGATTAATTTTATTCCAAAGCGTTATGTATTGAAGCACCGTTTTCCCATCGACGATGATCGGTATGATGACGGTATTGTTGCTGTCTTTTAAGTTGATAAGCATATACTGTTCCGAGGCGGGCACTCTTGTTGTGCTGCTGCTATTTCCGCTAGGATGAATAATGCCATCGACGATATCCAGAGGTGCAGATTTCGAGAAGGTACCGTTGTTTTTGTCCGTCACTTGAATACAGGGAGTTAAGATGTTGGGCGTGCTGGCGTTGAATAGGTGTATGGGCCCCATGCGATTTTTATCGATTTTAAAATGCTTATTATCGCTGCAAGTCACGTTAGGTATATTGATCAATGCATAGGTAAACGTTTTGTCATATTTATCAAGATCTGTAGCGGACAGGCCGATCCATTGTCCGGTTAAGTTGCGCGCAATGTAGGTAGTATTGAGTGATAGAGAGCTTGGCGGTTTATTGACGCTGGTGAAGGTGACAGTGAATGTCGTGGGCTTGGATTGGGTGAGCTTAATTGTATCAATGCCTGTGACTATACCGCTAACGCTTCTTCCATCAGGAGGGAGATTGTCATATTCCGTGTCGGTTATTGTTTTGAAGCAGGTGTCATTTTGCATTTGAAAATAAGCATCCAAATCCATGATAACTCGGATAGGATTGCCTATAGGGTTGTATGTATAAAAACACCCAACGGTACGATTGGCCTTTCCTTCAGGAAATGTCTGCGGACCAAGGTAGACAGGTTGCGCCGGCCGAACGATTGCCATAGTCACCAGTGTCTCTGGTGATTCGCCACCGTGTTCATCTATTGCGACGATACCAAACGTAATAGCATCGTCAGCAAAATCATCCAGCGATTGTTTTAGTGAGGTTTTTCCCTTGTCTGTTATGCCAATATATTCGCTGCCGGTTGTGATGCGATAAGTAATAGTTGCGTTTGCGTCCGGGTCGGTTGATTCGGCAGTGCCAAGCCCGGTGCCAATGGGTGCGTTTTTTAGTAGTCGTTTTACGTTGTTCCAGGCGGGTGCACTGGGTGGGGTGTTGTGTACATATAATGTGGCGCTGGCTCGTCCTTCATTGCCCTTGTTGTCGGCTGTGTTGAATAGTAGGTTAAGATAGTCGCCCACGTTAAACGTTCCGTTTTTTGTTAGTGTGTTTGTACCGTTTACAAAAGCAACCTTGGTGTTGTCGCTGCCTTTGCCGTTTAGGTTTTGAGAGGCTAGCGACATTGTTACGTTGGCGATGGGGTAGCCGTTGATTGTGACGTTGGTTAAGGGTGATCCTAGAGAGGTGTAAAAGGGTATGCTGTTGGGTGCGAGTGTGGCGCTGGGTGCGTTGGAAGGTGTATTCGGTAGTTTTCCTGCAAGGGATAGATGTTTAAGTGAGGGATTGCGATCAAACGTAAAATTGGCCTTGGTGGCGTTTGGCTGTGAAATGAATTCATCGACTGGCGGAGTAAACTGGGCGATGGTTGGTGTTAGGTCTTCTGTAGTGAATGCAGGCTGTTCGAGTTCTTTTGTTGCAAGTTGCAGTGTTGCTTGAGTAAGTTTGGCAAGAAAAGCACTGGGAGGTGTCGGCGAAAAGCCGTTAGTTTCACCGATGACTAAAAAGCCAGGAAAACCTGATGTTGATGCTTGTACTTGTTTGATAAATTTAGCACCGTGAAGGACGCGCAAATCACTGATTTGGCAATTTTTAGTAGCGCGCATCACGTAGGCAATATTGCCATCAGCATTGCTCGCTTGTCCTGCAACAATGAATTTTCCTTCGCCATCTTCGATGACAGAGTAAGCCGCATTAAAGGCTGAGTTACCGATGCTGCCTTCGATGAAGAAAGCCTTGCAGCAGGTGCTGTTGCCAGTGAGTGGATTGTAATTCATAATAAATGAGCGATAAATGCCAGGCGTGGTTAACGTGTTTTTTGTGGTTCCTACGATGAAGATAAGATCGTCTGCGATTTTGATGGCATTCATGGGGGAGTCGACTGAGCTACCGAGCGTTATCTCTACGGCTAGCGGCAGCTTGGTGGATGAGAGGCTGCATTCTAATATTACCATGTTGCCACCATCTTCATATTTTCTGATGCTGACGATGGCGGTATTATTGTTGGTTGGTGAGACGGAGTTTGGGAGGTAGTGTAGCGGGCCGCCGATGCGTCGTGCGAGACCTATCGGTTCACCGTGTTTGTCGAGTGTGTCAATGAGAAGGTCATAGGTTCCGTCACCGTTGCTATGTTTTGTCTTTCCAAAAAAGTGAATATCGCCATTGTTGCTTTCAATCAATGAGCGCATAATTAGTGGTCGGTCCCAGTTGCTCCAGCCCGTCAGTACTCTTTCCCATACTAATCCGCCATCATTATTAAACCGAACGATAAAAATATCTCCATTGCCCGAGCTATCAGTGTAGCCGGTGGTGATTAGGTCGTCATTACGGAGGACTAGTAGGCTGGACGAGGCTTCCCTGCTGGGGGTGCCAAAGGTTTGTGGCCACAATAGCTGGCCTTCGGGGGTGTGCTTGGCAATATAAGTATCCTTGTTGCCTTGGCCGGTGCTTTCTGTGTAGCCTGTGCTAAAGATATTGCTGTTTGAATCTTGACCGAGAGAGTTGCCTCTGTCTTTATTTTCGCCTCCCAAGGTTTGCAAGAAGCTGTTACTGACGTCTTCGTTGTCATTGGCGGGTGGAGCATTTTCCGGTGGTGATAGCGTTGCAAGAGAGTGTTGAGTTGTCATGGGCGGTTGTGATTGTTCTGAAATAATGGTGAATTTTAGGTCATCCGTTGAGTGATTGAGTTTTTTAGTTTTATCGGTGTTGGACTCATCATTTAGCCATACGTTTGAAAACTTTCGAGAAAATAATAATGCACCGAGCACCAATAGTAATGTGCCTCCACCAATAAAAAGGGCGATGAATATAGCTTTAATAATTTCGCGCCATGATGGTCGTTTGTTTATGTGTGGCATAAGTTGATTTTTCATCGTATCGTCCTTGGTTGTTGCCGTGCTTGCTCACAGTTGTTTATCAGTGGTTTTCGGTCGTCCCAGAGGCTAAAGTATTCGTCAGCAAGGTTGAGTTGAGTTTGTTGTTTGGTTGTGTCTGTTATGCTTTTGTCTGGATGGTATTTTAGGCTAAGTTTTTTATAGTTTTGACGGATATTTTTTTGGTTGAGGTCAGAGGCGGTAAGCTTTAACGCGCGCGCGTGTTTCTCGCATTGTTGTAGTGTTATGTTTGTCTCATCAAAGCTTGTTGTTATATGGCTAATGATTTTGTCAAGCAAGATGTTGATAGCGAAGGATGTCCATGTATATAGCGTACGATTGGTGATCGAAGCGTTAAGCGCGTTCTGTAGCAGGTTGGAAGTATAAGTATAGAGTGCATGATTGAAGACTGTCGCAAGTATCGATGTTTGCCGGTTTAAAAGTAGTTTGGCCAGAAGTTGGAGGCACCATGTTATTTGGTGTTGTTTGTTAAGTAAGCTGATGATATCCGTTTGTGGTATCCAGTGTTTTATGGTGTTGAGCGCGGGGACAAGACATTTTGGTGTATGTTTTTTGAGCCAACGGAAAAGCGTTTCTTTTTTATTTTCGATCTGATTACCTATCCAAATGAGCCCGTTAATGTTTTGCATTAGCGCATGAATAATTATATTTTGAAAGTGTTTAATGAGTAATAAGGGCGTGGCGATGAAAAGAAAGATAGAAGTAATAGAGGCATAGGGAAGGATAACTGCTAATGTTGGAAAAACTGTGGCGGCAATGTCTTTGCCAAGTTTTTGCCCCATTTTATCGTAGGCATCAATAATGGAGGTTTGTGCAAGTATAAAAGCAGGGTGTGCTTTGATGAAGGATGCAAAGTAAACGAAAGATCGGTGCCATTGTGGCGCGTTATTGAAGCGTCTATTTTTTTGCCGGGCGATGTTTTGGAGTAACGCATTTTTTTTGGTGTGTAGACTTGTAATAAGTGGGGTGGCTATTGGTTGGTTGTTAATGTATTCGTATAGGTTGCGTATGAGGCTGAGGTCATCAAGTTGTTTGATGGTCTTTTGGAAAAATGCCCGTGTATCGTTAGTGTAATCGCGATCCTTCTTCAGTGTGTTGAGAAGGCTCGTTTGAGAACCATATTTTTTTTGACGAAGTTTTGCCAGCCATTTTGTATAAAGCGCGATATTTTTTTCTAATCGTAATGCATCATCAAGTATTGCAAGTTTATTATCGGTGTTTGCGTGCGTAAAATAATGACGGAGGGCGCGGCATATTCTTTCATCTTGAGTCATTTTTTCTGAGAAGTGCTTGCACCTTCTGCGTAGCGTTGCCATTATGTTTGTGTTGATCATTGCGAGTATCGTGATAGTTTCTTCGCGATTTAATGTGTTGTGGTCGAGACAGATTAATGTGTCTGTGATGTCCGTCTTATATTCGTGGCATGACGTTAATACGATGGGTAGTTCTTTTAAGGTATTTGTTGCCTGTTCAAGTAAAAGATGGATAAAGGGAAGATAAGTAATATTTTTTTTAACTAGCACGACACGGAACTCCATAAGTCGAGACATTATTTTTTAGCCGATTTTTTTATAAGTAAATTATAGTCGTTTATGGGGGTGGCCGATTAGGTAGAACTTTACTGGATATTTTAGTGAGAGGCAATTTGTTTTTTTTGCGGCTGACGGCTAGTGTGGGGGTGGGCTTGGGTTTTGTGTGCCTCAGCTTCCCTCGTCTGAGAAGTCGCTGCCTGCTTGACCTCCAAAATGAGTGAGATTAAATAAATCAAGATTGTACAGCAGGTGCGGCGGAGTCCATGGTTGCTTGGCTGTGCTTTTGTCGTCAAACATCGTAGTGACCTCCTTGTCACCTGGTGTAATGAAGTAATATTCTTAATGCTGGCATGTTATTTTGATTAAATCAAGTACATTATTCTATGTTGTTAGTTTGCGCAATGTTCGCTTTGGGTGGCGCCACTCATTTGATTCGTTGAGTTTTATTGCTGTTTGCTAGCAAAGTTGAGCGCTGCTGCGCAGTTCTCCCGCGGAGGGCGACTATCATTCCAAAACGTTAGTTTTTGAAGATATTCATAGCCCAGATTTAGCTCCCTTTGATCGATGACAGCTTCTCGTTCTTTGTCTTTTTGGCCGGCAAAGTGATCTGGGTGCGCTTTTTGGGTTTTCTGTCGCCAGGCTTTCCTGATCATTTCTTGAGAGATTGGGTCCTTGCTGTTTGGATCAAGCGATAATTTACGGAGGTGGTTGTCGCAAGTCGTATTTGATGTTCTGGTCATTATGTAACGCCGTACTTTGTCTTCTAGGCTTTGAGCGCATTGATAGCTTGCTTGATGAAGTAAAATGTAGAGAAACGTGTGGATCTGTTGGCGTGTGCCCGGGCTTGCTATTTTTTTACACAGTATTTTTTGTAATAAAAAGTCTAATAGTGTGCTGATGGTGTGTCCTAATACGGTTGTGAGGATAAAGGTGTTTGGCCTTAACAGTATCTGGACGGCGAGTTGGACGCACCACCTTATTTTTGTTTGTTGCTGTAAGAGGTCAATGATGTCGGCCTTTGGCATTCGGTGGCCGATTGTTTCAAGTACGGTGATGAGCGCTTGGGGCGTGTATTTTTTTAATAAGATGAAAATAGCGTTGCTCGTTGTTCTAGCAAGGTTTCCTATCCAGGCGGCAGCGTTGATTTGTGCCATTAGGCTATTGGTAAGAAGTGTTGAAAAAAATAGTGTGGCGCCCAATGGGCTGTAAAAAAATCGAGAAGAATAAGCATAAGCTAGGTAGTTTATTGCTAACCCTACGAGACCGCTCCCTTCCATTGCGATTTCTTTCCCTGTTTCTTGGGTATCGCGTAAAAAAGATGACTTGGCTTTTTTTGTTTTTTTATAGAGTTTTGAGATTCTCTGTTTTGCGCGCTCAAAAGGAGGTTGCTTGCTGATGTTTGAAAAAATGAATGCGAAAGGGTGTTGCCATAGCGGTGTATCTAAGGATAGCATTTTTTCTCGAAAGGCAATGTCTTGTAAGAGTATTCTTTGATCTTCGCGCAATTGTTTGATAAGTGATTGAGTGGTCAGTGGTGAGTGTATTGTTCCGTAATAGTTTTGGAGCCATTGAGCTCTGCTGGTATTATTAATTGCCTTACTGGCTGCATGTAAGCATGTGGTTTTATCATAGGTGCAATAAGTGTAGGCAGCTATTGCTTCGCTGAAGCTTGCACCAGTCGTATCTTTGGTTGTTAGCTTTTCTGACCAGGCTTCGTAAATGATCATGCGGTTGATGAGTTGCATTGCTTGCGGTGAGAAACAGGTGATCTCAGCGTTTAACGCTTTGATACAGCGGGTTTTGAGAAGCGTTATCGTTTCATTTGAAAATGTGAGTGAAATATTTTTGAAGGATTTTTTTTTTGCGATCAGTGTCTTGTGTAATTGCCTGAGCGTCGTATTTAATGTGCTTATTTTTTTTCTTTCTTGTTTAATTGCATCAATGCAGCGCTTCATCATTTGACAATTAATGATTATGAGTATCTCGATATATTCTTGCTGGGTTAGCGTTTCGTTTTCAAGGCTTGTTTGCGCATCTTTAATGTCAAGGCGGTATTCAGAGTTTTTGAGCAAAGTTGGGCTTGACCAGCGTGTGACACATTGATGGAGTAATGCTAAATGATGTTGAGCTTGTGCGTGTAAAAAACAAGGTAGAGAAAAAAGGTTATTTTGTTTTGTTGTTGGCACGAGAGATCCTAAAAAATAAAAACATAGCCTATAATTTACCCGGTAAATTTACAGGCAAATTATAGGCATTCGCGGCATTTTATTCTATTTTGCACGCGAGATGAAAGTGTACTCGATGCGTTTATTCGAAGCAATTTATTTCTTGCGTCTGATGACAGTGTGCGATATGATTTTCCATACAATCTATTAAGAATTTAACGTCTTGCAACTTCGTTAAATAGCCTCAAAACACCAATAATAATCTGCTCGCATTCAAATAAGTATTTGATTGCGAACGGGATATTTTATTTATTGAAGTGTGCTTTTCGAGGAGACACCTTGTGGCGATGCTAAAGAAATACAACAAAGGGTGCACGGACGTTGCACATCACCATCGGGCCAAAGCTGTGCGTTCCCTTTTTTTTTCTATAAATGTTTTCATTATGCTATCAGGAGGACTCTATTGTGAGTAACAATACCACTATAAAACAGGAAGAACATTCTAAGCTGTATTATGTTGTCAAGGTTGTCCTTGCGATTCTTTTGGTTGGTGTTATTCTTTCGTTGCTTGATGTGTTAATTGATATGCTGGCACGGCTAGCTTTGAATCTTTCTGGTGTGCGGCTTTTTGCAGGACAAAGGCCACCGAGTGGTGATAATGATTCGGACGCGAAGAGGCTTGTTTCTTATTGTCAGGGTGGCTCGCGACCCGACTTGCCTCCCCCTTCTCAAAATTTGTCTATGGATGAAACACAAAGTCATGAAAAAGGAATATCCTCGTCTGGGCAAAAAAATCAGATTGAAACATTAAATAAAAAAACCTTAGCTCCCGTTGCTAGGGGTAGCATTCCCAATATAACGATGCCGCAATATTATCGTTTGCGATTCCTTTTACAGCAACTGAACAACGAAACGCTTTTTACTAACATTAATAACCAGACGACTTATCATGCTTATTTGTATGATGTTAATGGTTCGATCTACCATCCGTCTCTCACGCTAGGGCATTACAATGCTACCATGCCACATCCCATTGCTTTTTATACCGAAACAGAAGTGTTTGATGGTGTCTATTCATCGCCGGGTATTTATCGTTATGGTGTGACAGCGAGCAATGGCGGCGCTGAGAGTGCCCCCATCCCTTTTTACACGCATGTGATAGCTTCGACGACGGGGGGTGTTGTGCCGACGTTTTTTAATACGTTGGGAGGTGATAATCCGGATAGTTTTTCGGTAGTGGCCGAAAATAGAGAGACTGGAGATTTTTATACAGCAGGCCTGACAAAAAATATATGTGGTTCTGGATTGGATGGTCAAGTTGTGCTGTTGGTGCGATACACCAAGGCGGGCGTACGCAAAGCAACGTTGTGCATAGGTGGTGTAGGCAATGAGGACACAGCATCGGTTGCTGTGGCGCCCGATGGTGATGTTGTTTGTGCGATGCGTTCAGGTAGCACCTCTTTGGGTGGTACGGATATTATCATTTGTCGTTTTGATAGCAGGCTTCAGATCCTGAGGTGGAAAAAAGCGTTAGATTTTTCTGGCGGTCAAGATACGGCGAGTTCGGTTAATTCACTGCGAGTTGATGAACAAGATCGTACGCATGTCCTTATTCGAACAAATTCCGTAGGCAATGGTTCCTGGAATATTGCGAAGTTCGCGCTAACGAAGGAGGGCGGCTTGGACGCAGACCCAAAACAGCATATTGTGTTTGGTGGGCCAAGTACGAATGTTGCTTATGATGTGAGATCGACACACGACAAAAGCTTACTGTTCGCTTTCGGTGATACCTCGACTCTGAATGCGGTCGTGGTAAAAATTGACACTGCGACGTCTGGTATTACAGAGGCTAAAGAAATAAGCCTCGGGAGTGCTTATGATTTTCCAGGTTATGTTTTTGAGACCTTGGACGGTAATCGGGTTGTTATATTTGCTTCAAAAAATTCTCTTTCAGGCTCGTGGCGTATCGCTGTGGCTGAGTATGATGCTAAGCAGGGTGTCGTAAAATGGGCCAGGGTCATTGATGGTGTTGGGTCGTTTGACATGGGGCTTGCGGGATGTGAGGTTGATGGGCAGTATATTATTACTGGTCATAGAAATGGAGGTTCAGGTAAAAAAGCCCTCCTCCTCTCTTTAAGCAAACAGGGTGATTTACAATGGATTTATGAAGTAGAAGGCACAAGTCGTGCTAGCTCGTTGGTGCTTACGAATGATAATGCAGTCTTGATTACGGGGCAAATGGAGGAGAAGCGAGGGTTTATCGCAAAATTTAAAGTAACCCCTAAGGGTGCTGTAGCATTATCTGACGGCAATCAATTGAAAGTTGTTGACCTTGCGCAGGTTACGGTAAGTTCGCTAAATGCGACAGTGACTGATTGGGAGCCAAGTGAATATTATGAAGTAACCCCCAATATCGGTGATGCGCCAGAGATTACCGTCATCTACAACGCAACAGATCTGTTAGAAAAGCGTTCTTATGCAAGCCCGCTTCCAGATACCCTGGGTTTTAAATTGACACCTAACAGCACACGTTCATATCCATCTAATGTCTTGAGTACCGTTACCCTGCAAGATGGCTCAATACCCCTGAATTTCACACTATCGTTAGCTACAGATTTAAGCGGTGCTCAACGAGGCCAAGCTAATGACTGGGTTGATTTCAATGAAACTAGCTTTTACGTGAACGACACGCTTGTTTATAATCCGATTAATAGGACATCGCTTGAATTTTTCATGAAAGCGGTAAGTGAGAGCGGTGATGAGTATTACCCCAAGCTTCTTATGCCGATTGAAAACACGGCCCCTTATAAACCAGTCATTATACTTACGGTCGACGCAACAACTATCCCCAAAAATGCCGACAATCTAACATTAGGCACCGTTTCTTGTCTGTCGGTAGATTTTGATGCTCAAACGGTTACTTGTCGTATTACGGGTGATGCAGCGAACTATTTTGAGCTCGATGCTGATTACGCTATTCAACAGATCTCGGGCAAAAAATTGGATTTTGTTGGTAATCTTTCGTTAACGGTTGTTGCCAGCGACGGTGAAAAAGATTCTGAAGTTGCCAGTCAAACCCTAACGATTGTACAACCGTCAACACCCACCATGACTATCTTAAGCGCTGACTTTAGTTGCCTTGGTGATACCTGCTCTCTAAAAGAAGGTGATGCGGATCGAGTATTAGCTCAGTTTAACTCAACGGCATCGAAGATTGAGCTGACAGCGTCGAATGACTATGTGGAGATCGTCAATAACCAGCTGGTTACCAAAATGCAGACCAACTTTGATGGTCAGCCGCTGCTTGTTTTTTCTTTTGCGGTGCGTAGTCTCGATGAAGCTAATAACAACAATCCGTCGGCATTGTTTAGTAAAACATGTCAGCTTATTAATGAAAACGAACCACCCAATGCACCCGTAGTCAGTAATCCTCAAGCGCTTTACAAAAATGCAGCAAAGGGTGATGTCTTGCTGAGTATTCTGAAAAGTGATGTTGATGCCAATTCGACACTCACCACACAAATATCAAGCGATCACGCTGATTATTTTAAAGCAGTAGCCTCTACCCCTGCTGTAGATAATATCGTCTGGGCGAAAGATAATGATCTGACGGGGAATGTTACGCTAACCTTTGCTGTCTCGGATGGTATGTTCACATCGGAAGAGGTGGTTTATTCTGAGCGTTTTATCCAGCCAACAACGCCTACTATTACTTCTCTGGATGAAGCTACTTTTTCAGATCAGGGCAATAATACATGGGTAGTCAAAGAAGGTGATACGAAGCAGCTCATTGCTCGGCTAACGTCGATAAATGATGCGGGGAATCCGTTGCGTTATGACACCGTTCAAGGCGGTGCACATTTTGAGATTGATGGCGACAAGCTGTATCGCTTACCTGTTGAGTATGATGATCTAAAAATAAGCCTTGATTACAATAATTCCCCTATTCCTGTAGTGCTTGACTTGCGATCCGTTGATACAATTCAGGATAATCCGTCTGATATATTGAGGATAACTGCCAATATTCAGCATGTGAATAAATCCCCTACGAATATTCGCTTAAGTACACAAGTCCTAGAAACAGGTAAGAATACTACAGTAGAAATGCAGTGTGATGATCCAGACACTGATACGTTGTGTACCTATCGGTTTCAGAATGCTAGCAATATGAATTGTCAAAATAATACTGATTTTGTTGCATACACGAGCTCTTTTTACCCGCGGCTTACATTAACACCGGATGCTGCCTCGACACGCGCCCATGTTTGTCTTGAAGTCTTCGACCAGTATGGCGCTGGGGTTACTTTTGAATATGAACTTGATATCGTCAATCTTGTAAAAACAGCGAATGCTACCGGTGGCAAGATCTTCGCGGATCAACCCTTTAACAGGATCAATCTGGGTTTGGGGAATGACACGGTGACACTTTTCCCTCAATCTGGGGGCGTTACGACGGTTAATGGCATGAATCCGCGTTATGATCAAATTGACCTCAAGCGTATTGAGGAGCTTGAGGCATTCAGCCAGCTGCAGTTTGTGCAAGTGGCGCAGAAAGCAATCGAAACTGGTAATGACACCACGGTTCTTCTTCCTAGAAATCAGCAGCTGAAAATCACGGGTTTATCTTTAGAGCAGTTGTCTGAATTTAATTTCCAATTTAGGTCTAAGCAGGGTGTGCCGAAAGATGAGGGTACAAATTTGACCTTGTTTGTGTTTGTGCTAAGCTCTGGATCAGTTTGTTATGTAGCGGTTTCATCTGGGGCGGTGATAGGCTGTGTGGTGGGTACTTTATGCTTGCTAAGAAATTTATTTAAACGACTAAAAAATTCGCGGAAGTATGAGGTTCGACAGTTGTCGACGCCTGATGAACCATCAGATTCACCAGAGACAGGGGTTACAGTGAATGTGCAGGATGATGACAGCAGTAATGCTTTGGGCAATGAGGGGGCAACATTTCGCCAGGATGCTCAGGGCTTAAATACACCAAGTAGTCGCGGCTCTGATATGCCGCTTCTTTCAGGTAGTGATCATGGTGGCAGTACTCCTGCTGTGTCTCAGGAAAGTGATCGGAGCAGCAGTGTTATGGATGAAGTTGAAGCTGAAGCTGTTTCGATTGTCAGTGAGGGCAAGCAAGTTTCGTCAGAATCGAGTGTTAGCAATGCTGTTGCGCCTCGAATTGACACTGATTGCACTTCTTCAGCACTGCGTGACTATTTAAGAGTGCCTAAAAATAGCAAGCCGAGAGAAGCGCCTGATTCCCAGACCTCGGAAACGCCTCAGCAGGAAGAACAGCTACTGCAATTTAATTTGTTTAAGCAGTCTGTTGATATACCGGGACCAAGCGCGAGCTTTACTGCGAAGCAAGAAGTTCTGAGGCGCAAAAAAAGAAGCAGGCCTCATAAGGTGCGTCAAGGCACGGCCACTCCACAGGCAAAATGTGCAAATTAAGTATGCGTAACGCTATCTAACCGAAACGCTGAGCGTCGGCGAACTCAGTAGATGATTGAGAAAGAAGCTCGCACTCAGGCAGCGCATGAGCATGCAGCGGACTTGAAGTGTGACCTGTTTGTTGATATCTGCTAACTTGATGTGGGGATAACGATCCAATAAGGCGAAGATGCCAGCTTTATCATACAGCGACCAAATAATATCAGCAGCGTCTGGGTGTAAGTTTTCTAGCTGTGCCCTCCATTGTGGTATATTATAATTATATTGCAAATACCAATCAGCCGCTTGCTCACCACGAAAGGTATTCTTTCGCACCGCCTCAGGCACAATGCCCGACAGCCCTTCTCGAACAAGTAGGCGTTGTTCTGCTGTTGTTTTGCCTGTCATGTAAACCCATTGTGGTACGTTATAGCAGAAAGACTGAATCGTATAGCTTGCTGTAGGGTCGAGTTGCTGTATACCATAGTAGAGTTCCATGGGGTGTGTAGTCGAGCGTCTGGCCCAGCTCCCTGGGGATGTTAGCATCAAATAATGTAAGTCAAGAAAAAGGCATCTGTTGCGCAGTATCTGTCTTGTTGAGGTTCTCTGTAGGAAGTTATAATTTAGTTTGTCATAGTAGTGACCAAAGGCGCGATGAGGTTTGAAATATAGCTTCACGTGCTGGCGTAATCGCGATAGGCGGTTGCGCATTGATTCTCCTTTCCACGAAATAGAGGCGTTTCCGTTTTGGCCGGTTAAAATAGTGCGGCACTGATGATGTGTAGCATGATGGAATGAGCCTATGATCCAATCAAAATTAAGCACGTTTCGTATGGGTTGATCCATGAGGTCATAGAGGAGTGCGTGTTGAGCTAGCATGTCGGTTTCAGGTGAGCTGTAATATTGGTGATGTTGAATGCTGGGGTATTGGTTTAGTATAGATTGTACCATGGGCATTTCATGGTATTTCCAGCCTGGTCGAAAGCTGTCGCCAGATAGTATATTTGGCAGAGCGGTGATAGCATGCAGTGTTTTGCTTTCCGGTGTCAAAAGACTGGCGGCCATTGAAGCAACTGACGATGAGTCAAGGCCTCCACTGATGTGTGTGCAAATAGCATGGTCTGATCGTAAGCAATCTTTAGTCGATTGAGAAAAGATTTCTTGAAAGGCTTCGTAATAGTCTTCGTGTTTTTTGTATGGTAGTTTGCAGCGTTCATCTTTAAGCTGCCAATAGCGCGCTAATTTTATGCCCTTTTCACTTATGGTCAAACAATGGGCAGCCGGTAGTTTGAGGATTTCTTTGTAGCATGTTTGTTCGCCTGGTACGCTATCCAAAGCGAAATGTTTAAACATTTGATCATTCAGCGTCAATGTGCCGCACCCTTTTGCAACGGGTTTTAATATATTGGCAAAGTACAGTGTATGATTGGGGAGATAGGCATAAAAACAAGGGCGTGTGCCATGGCGATCATTTGCCAAAAAGAAGCGCTGATTTTTGCTGTCCCATACGGCAATCAAATAATGGCCCGATAGATGATGAACGCAGTCTGTTCCCCATTTTAAATAAGCTTCGGCGACTAATTCAATGTCAGCAAGTTGGTTGGATACGTTGAGCTTGGAGAGCAATTTGTCGCGCTCCATGAGAAAAAGATCACCGGCGACGACAATGCCAGAAGCTTGATGATGGTAGGGCATGGGTGCGTGATGATCTTGTGGCTGGATGTAGCGTTGGGTGCAATTGATGGCATATTGCGGATCTGAAAAACGTTGTTGATGGTCGGGTTGCCATGATTGTTTGAAGAGTAAAGAGGGTTCAAAAAAAGCTGCAAAATCGAGGTGTCGATTCAGCTGTAATGCTCCGCTGACAATGTTCACTGTAAGATTTCCTTATGCTAACGTGATTAGAGTCATGCTAGCAAGATTCGAGTTTTAGAAAAAGCTATTTGTCGACATTGACTAAATAAAGTTGCAATGTTAGATTGCTTTTCTAAGGTGGGCAAGGGGTTGCGGTGACTGGCGATGAATTCCTATAAAGCATTTGGTTTGTATATAAGTTCTGAATTATTTTTTCCTGAGTTAGCGGCAGCGAGTTTCTCCGTGCCGGATGTCATTATTCGCCGTGGTTGTGTGCCCGATGAGCTCCAGCAGCCTCTTTTCTGTGGCGCACGCTACCAGGCGGCGCCGAATGAGTTCTTATTAAATGTTGAAACGGTTGCTAAGTTTTATGTAAGACAAGGTAAGGAAATTATCATCGAGAGCAAGCCTGGTATCGATGAAGATAGCGTGCGTTTGTTTTTATTAGGTTCAGCCATGGGCGCGTTATTGCATCAGCGTGGTTTTTTTGTTTTGCACGGAAATGCCATCGCAATCAATGATACTTGTACTGTGGTGACGGGACATTCAGGTGCGGGGAAATCAACATTGGCAGCGGCGTTTTATCAACAAGGTTATCGCATCTTGGCGGATGATGTATGCGCGGTCTCTATGGAAACAGGCGTACCTATGGTCATCCCGGGTTTTCCTCAGTTAAAAATCTGGAAAGATGTTGCAGATAAGTTACAGCTTTCGACAGAAGGTCTCAGGCGTGTGCGACCTCAGGTGGAAAAGTATGCATTACCAACACGAGATAGCTTTAAGCATGATCCTTTGCCATTATCAACGCTTTGTATTTTGGGGTGTCATAATGGGGATGCTATTGAACTCGATGCGCCTAGCGGCTTACAGAAATTTGGTGTTTTGAAAGAGCACACCTACCGTTATCACTTCTTAAGGGGCTTGGGTTTGTTGTCAGGGCACTTGCAGCATATGGGGCAATTGGTTGCTGCGGCGTCGATTCAACAGATTCAACGTCCGAAGCAAGGGTTTGGCGTGCGTAAATTAATGACAGCGGTGGTAGGCGTTTGCCATGAGGGATAATATTGTTTGGCTAGCGTCTTATCCAAAATCGGGTAATACCTGGTTAAGGATTTTTTTAGCGAACCTTGTGCAGGGAAATAATGATTTTGAGAATCCTATCATTAATTTGCCTTTGTCATCTATTGCAAGTAATCGCCGGTTGTTTGATGAGGCTGTCGGTTATCCAAGCTCGGATCTTTATCATGATGAAATTGCAGCCTTGAGGTCTACAGCGTATCAGTATATATCACCTGAGATTGATAAAACGTATTACATGAAAATACATGACGCGTATCAACCTTCTCGAGCCTCCCAAAAGGCGATTTATTTGATACGTAACCCTTTGGATGTCGTGGTGTCTTTCGCGGCTCACCGTAATCGCTCTATTGATGAAACACTGCAATTCATGAGCAAGATGGATGCGAAGCTTGCACGCAAAAAATCGGGTTTGAGTCAGCAGCTTTGCCAGCCGTTGTTGTCTTGGCGGCGTCATGTTTTGAGTTGGGTTGATAACCCTGATATACCGGTTCATGTGGTGCGTTATGAAGATATGTTGACGAACCCTTTGGCAACTTTTACGGGGGTCATTGTTTTTCTAGGCTTATCTTTTGATTCTCTGTCTATTCAGCGCGCGTTTCAGCTCAGTGATTTTGAGCATTTAAAAAAGTACGAAGCAAAACATGGTTTTAATGAGAAGTCTGCGAAAGCGAAATGTTTTTTTCGTCAGGGCCAATCAGGTGGTTGGCGCAGTATTTTGACAGAGAGGCAGGTTGCTAGCATAAGGCAGAAGCATGCTGATGTTATGCGACGATTTGGCTATTTAAATCGGAGAACTCTTGGCGGTTAACTTGAGTCGGGCACATTTCGCGCTATTAACAGAATACGAGGTTTGCTATATTCTAGTTAGAGTGCTAGGGTTATCTGTGTCTTTTGTTTTGCGTATTCTCAAAGAGGAGTGATTTATGGATGATGTTAAAAAGGAAGAATGGTTCCCTCCGTGTCTGTTGGGCGATTTTAACTTCTTAGATGCAACGCAGGGCGGCCCTGGCTCGGTTAGTGACGGCCCAGTGAGTGAGTCTTAGCCCTCGTGCTAACTGTGTGAGAGGTGCTGCTGAGTGCCTAACTTTCTTTTCGAGGCTGGACGCTCTTGTTGTCTCTGCTGTTCGGCATCGTCTTGCCTCGTGCCTATATACGGAATTTCGACATAACCCTTCTGGGAAGGGAGTAGAAATCTTAGAGCGATTGAAACCATTGCACCAACGCAACACCCTAAAAATGCTACGCTTCACCACCGAACTAACCCGCATCGGCAAGCTTTTCAAACAGTACAATATTCCCATGCTAACCTTCAAAGGCCCTCTACTCAGCCTGCAACTTTACGGAGATATCAACCAACGCGAATGCAAAGACTTAGATATTTTTGTTCCTGAAAAGGATATCGATAAAGCGCAACACTTATTAGAACAAGACGGTTATCAAATCAACTACCCTGACACCAAATTATCCCCAAAACAATGGCGGATATATAAAGCACGGGCAAAAGACATCAGTTTCTATCATCCTGAAAAAAAAGTATGTATTGAGCTTCATTGGCATTGGTTTCGCACCAAACATTTTTTTACAGTCAGCAACGCCGATGTTTGGGCGACAGCTATCGATGCCAAGCTTGCGAATACCACGGTAAAAACCTTATCACCCGAATATAATTTCCTTTATCTTTGTGCGCACGGGAACGCGCATAGTTGGCGTCGTTTGTGTTGGTTGCATGACATTGCGACGCTGATTGAGCAAGATAATGATTGGCAATGGTCGGCGTTATTGGAAAAAGCGGAGGCTTTAAAGGTCAAGCGTGTTTTTGTTGAGGCGATATTGCTTTCTCATGAGATATTCAAGACTCAATTACCTTCAGAAATACAGCGTGAGATCAGTCGTGATAAAACAGTGCGGATCTTGGCTAAGCTATCGAAACACATTATTAAACATGATTCTGCGCGTCCAGTCAGGGTGTTGAGGAAGGCGTTATCCAATCCCAGTTGGCGTTATAAGCTGGCTTTTTTGTGCCCCAAGTCTTTTGAGTTATTGATTGGTCTCTGGAAACGTTATCCTCTTCCAGATCGTCTTTTTTCATTGTACTATATTCTCTTGCCGGTGGATTTGGTTTTTCGCCCCGTCTGTCTTCTGTTTCGAAAGTTACGAACCTAAGTGCCAATGAAAACATACATCCAATCGTTATTTGCTTTTTCTCCCGCCACCTTCATCGCGAATTTGTTCCTAATGATCGCCTCAGGCTTGCTTGAAGGCATCGGCCTGTTATTGCTAATCCCCCTCCTAAGCCTAGCCGGTTACACCGTCATCTCTTCCGATCAGCTAGGCTACATCGGCCGATGGATTCACCGCTACCCCTGGCATGTCACGTTACCAGAGCTATTGCTTGTCTATGTCCTGATTATCGCCGTCTTAGCAAAGCTACAAAGCACACAACAATCCATGAGCGGCGCCTTCCGCGAAGCGTTTATTCGGTCATGGCGTAACCGATTATATTGCTCATTAAGCTATGCCAACTGGATGTTCACGTTACGCCATAAAAAAGCGGTGATGGAGAATTTATTAACTACAGAAGTTCAAAGGATTGGTGCGGTGACGCATTTGTTTTTAAGAATGTTAAGCACGCTGGTTTTGCTGGCGGTTTATTTGACGTTATCTTTATACCTGTCTTGGCCGATGACGCTGATTGCCTTTGCGGCCGGTTTGTCGTTAGTCGCGTGCTTATTGATTCAAAACAAAAAAGCCAAACACACGGGGTATCATGCTTGCAATCACCGGCAAGCGATGTTTTCAACGATGTCTGAACATTTCTCCGGGATGAAGATCGCCAAGAGTCACGGCAACGACCAGTGCCACGCCTCTGCTTTTTGTGAGCTCAGTCGGAAGGTGGAAAAGGTGCAGACGGGTTTTTTCCGTATTCAAGCGAAAACGAGCATGTTATTTAAAATAGGTTCGGCGATTGTTTTTAGTGTCATTTTTTATTGTGCGACGGTTTGGTTTAAAATGCCGATGGCGACGTTGCTTTTGTTGCTGGTTGTTTTTTCGAGGATCTTACCGAAAATTTCAACGTTGCAGCAAATGTATCAGCAGATGTTGAATATGCTTCCTGCGTTTTCGGCGGTGTTGGGTATGTATGAAAAAAGTCAGGAAGCAAAAGAGCCAGGCGCGCATGTTGTTAGTCAGCGATGTGCGTTAAAGACTGCGTTGCAGTTGAAGCAAGTTGATTTTGCTTATGATCAAAAAACGGCGCTCAAAGCCATTGATCTAACGATTCGTGCTAATCAAACGCTAGCGATTGTCGGACATTCCGGTGCGGGAAAGAGTACGTTGGCGGATATTTTAATTGGTTTGTTTGTGCCGGATGCAGGTGAGATGTGTGTGGATGGTGAGACCGTGGTGGGTGAGCATTTGCAGGCTTGGCGACAATCCATTGGTTATGTGACACAAGAAACATTTTTATTTCATGATACGGTGTTGGCGAATTTGCGTTGGGCGAAGCCGGATGCGAGTGAGGCGGAGATTCAAGCTGTTTTGAAAATGGCGGCGGCGGATCAGTTTGTTCAGGGTTTGCCGGAGGGATTGAATACGGTGATCGGTGATCGTGGTGTGCGTTTGTCGGGTGGTGAGCGGCAGCGGTTGGCTTTGGCGCGTGCTTTGTTGCGTGAGCCTGCTTTGTTGGTTTTGGATGAAGCAACGAATGCGCTTGATACGGTTAGTGAGGCAAGGATTCAGGAAGCGTTGATTGCGTTGCGGGGTAAAATGACGATTGTAATTATTGCGCATCGGTTGTCTACGGTGCGTCATGCGGATAATATTATTGTTATGGAGCGGGGGTGTATTGTTGAGTCGGGGAGTTGGCGGACGTTGGAGGCTTGGGGGAGCGGGGCAGTTTCAAATGTTGTTGCAGGGTGCGCAGGTTTGATTGGGGCTGCTTCTGGATACCGCGGTCAAGCCGCGGTATGACATGGTTCGCGCTAGGGCCATCCTACTGTCATCCCGCGGCTTGACCGCGGGATCCAGGAATACCAAGTCGCATAAAAAGCCAACTTGTAATCAACGCACCCGATGTTAGAATAACCCCTCCTTTACATGGATTAGTAGGAGCCAAGATGCCCCATTCTGTCAAAAAAGCGGTCTTCCCCGTCGCAGGCCTAGGAACGCGATTTTTACCAGCGACCAAAGCCAACCCCAAAGAAATGTTACCCATTGTCGACAAACCTCTGATTCAATATGCCGTTGAAGAAGCGCATCGTGCGGGGTTCACGGAAATCATCTTTATTACTAATAGCAACAAGCGCGCTGTTGAGGATCACTTTGATTCTAATTTTGAGTTAGAAGCAAAGCTCATTGAGCAAGATAAGCAATTTCTCTTAGAGCTCGCGCAAAACACCTTGCCTCGTGGTTTGAAATGTACTTATGTTCGCCAGACTCAAGCCTTAGGGTTGGGGCACGCTATTTTGTCCGCTGAGCACGTGATCGGGAATGAACCCTTTGCGGTTTTGTTGGCGGATGATTTAATCGAAGATGATCATCATGAATGTTTGGCTGCGATGCGTCGTTTCTTTGAGCGGACGGGGCAGGCGACGGTGGCGGTTCAAGAGGTGGCGCGCAAGGATGTGAGTAAATATGGTGTGATCGGTTTCAATGAAAGCCAGAATGGTTTTTTAAAATTAGAACGCATTATTGAAAAGCCGAGCCAGGAGCAGGCGCCTTCTAATTTTGCCGTCATTGGCCGTTACGTTTTGACGCCGGCTATTTTTAAGTATTTGCGGTCACAGAGGCCGAGCGTTAATGGTGAGATTCAGTTAACGGGTGCTATTGCGGACCTTATGGAAGAAGAGAGGGTCTTTGCGCATGCCTTTAAGGGGGTGCGTTATGATTGTGGTAGTAAGCTTGATTACATGCGGGCTTCGGTGGCTTATGCGTTGAAGCATCCTGAGATTGGTGAAGCCTTTCAGGGGTTTTTGAATGAGGCGGCTCGATCTCGATCGCCTGTTAGTTTGTGAGATTTTTCTGGATCCCGCGGTCAAGCCGCGGGATGACAGCACCCAAGGCGGGATGACAGCACCCAAGGCGGGATGACAGCACCCAAGGCGGGATGACAGCATCCAAAGATAGAGCGACAGCACCCAAATAACGTCATCCCGCGAAATTGCAATACTCAAACAACGTCATCCCGTCAAAGCGCAGCACGCAAACAGTGTCATCCCGCGGCTTGACCGCGGGATCCATGAGGGTTCCATCGTATCCCGCATCTTGAAATACAACGAGCATAGACTCAAATCGTTTTATCAATAAATAACGAAAAACCCTTGTGTCTCCTTTTGCTTTCATTAACAATAAGTCAGCTTATTTTTTTTTGAGATGGGATAATTAACCGATCGTGTTCAAACATATTTTATTTATTTGTGTTGGCAATATTTGTCGCAGCCCAATGGCAGAATACTGGAGTCGTCATCAGTTGCAACAAGCAGGGTTTGATGGTATGACCATCCAGTCGGCAGGATTGGGCGCATTAAGAAACAGACCAATCGCACCTGAAATGCAACTTATTTTAAATCGTCATGACATTAATTCTGACGCACACCGAGGTCAGCAAGTGAGTGAAACGCTGGCGGTGGATGCCGATATTATTTTCGTCATGGAACCTTGGCAAAAAAAAGAATTGGCGCTTGCCTTTCCGAATGCGCATGGTAAGATATTTTTACTTGGGCAGTGGCGAGACGAGGTAATCTCTGACCCGTACCGAGAAACACAGGATGTGTTTGAGAAGACGTTTAAGTTAATTAAAAGCAACTGGAAACTTTGGCAGCACAAATTATGGCAAAACTGAAATGGATAGCGGTCTTGGGATTCATCGTTGTACTGACGGGTTGTGCCGTGCCTGGCACGTTCATGAACCAAAATCAAATGGCAGGCACCTATCGGGTTAATGGCCAAGTCGTTCAACCCAAAGTTACCAAGCTGGATGCAAGCTGGGTAGCGCGTCACTCTAAACAACCTTATGTCTATCGTGTGGGCCCTTCTGATATTTTGAATGTGATTGTCTGGGATCATCCCGAGTTAACAACACCCGCGACTCAAATGAGTAATCCAACGCAGTCCGGTTTCTTGGTGAGTGCTAAGGGGTATATTGCCTTCCCGTTTGCGGGACAGCTTAAGGTTGCTGGATTGACCATTCAACAAATTCAGACATTAATCGCGCGAAAAATCTCCAAGTACATTCGTCATCCTCAGATTACTGTTCGGGTGGTTGATTTTAGGAGCAAAGAAATTCAAGTGTTGGGCCAAGTGGGTGGTGCATCAACGATGCCGCTTACAGACAGGCGAGTTACCTTGTTTGATGCGATTAATAAGTCAGGTGGTGTAGAGAAAAAAAACGCGGATACGGCCAGAATTTTTATTGTGCGTGGTGATCTGCAACATTTGCATATTTTTTGGGTTGATGCCAAATCACCTATTATGATGATGGTGACGCAACGCTTTATTTTAAGAAATAACGACGTTGTGTATATACCGCCGGTCGGAATGTCCAGTTGGAACCGTGTGCTTGCGACGTTGTTGCCAACGCTTGGTTTGGGTGCGGTGGCCAGGTCAATTTAAAGGCAACGTGACGCGGGACTTGGTGCTTGGATGTTTGACCAAGGAATGGATAGCTTGGAATATTAAGGAAGACGTGATATGTCAAATGCAGCCGAAATTCAACAGCCGGGACGCCTGGAGCAGGGGCAGCCTGTTAAAGAAGATGAAATTGATTTACGGGCGCTGTTTGATCTGATTAAATTTAATCGTAAGTTTATCTTCTTGGTAACATTGGTTTGTTTCTTGGTGGGCGTTTTGTACGTGACTCGTATCCCTACGACGTACAAGTCAACCGCACTCATCGAGGTTCAAAACGGCGGCGGCAGTATGGCGAATCTTATGAGCTCGCTTGGGATGCCGGGTGCTCGTGCTGCCTTTTCTCGAACATCCCCCGCCGATGTAGAGACTATTTTATTGGGTTCGTCTTATACTTTGGTGCCAGTCATCAACAAGCTTGGTTTGAATATTAGCGCTTCAGCTAAATATGTTCCTTTCTTTGGACATCTGTTTTCTAAAATGTACCGAGGCAACCAACTGGCTGCGCCTTTTATGGGGTTGTCGCAATATGCTTGGGGTGGTGAGCGGATCAAGCTAGCTTCTTTTCAAGTGCCGGCTTCGTTGACAGGTGTGGCGTTTAATCTCGTTGCTCAAGCGAATCATCGCTTTCAGCTTTTAGCGCCTAATGGCGAACAAGTTTTAACGGGGAAAGTGGGTGAGTTGGTTCGTTCTACCAATAAGCGCTATCCTATGTCGATTAAAGTGGCGGAATTACATGCGCGGCCTAATGCACATTTTGTTGTTGAAAAGCAGCAGGCGAATGGTATGGTTGCGGGTGTTGCTGGCAATCTTAAGGTCAATGAAAAAGGGTCGAGAACAGGCGTATTACAGCTTGCCTATACAGCCTCTGACCCTGCTCAAGCGCAACGTATTCTTAATGCTATTGTTGGCACCGCGGTGACCAATGATATTAATAAAAAATCGGCAGAATCACAGAAAACGCTAGGTTTTTTATCGCATCAAGTACCGGTTGCGAAAAGTAAACTCAATAAGGCGGAGTTGGCCTTAAATCAGTACCAATTCCGAACAAGCACCGTGGGCGCCACTGTGGAAGCGACGATTTTGCTACAGAATCTTACTAGTATGGATGCTGCGCTTGAACAATTAAAATTGAAACGTGTTGAATTGTTACAGAAATTTACTGTGCACCATCCTTTTTTGATCGCGCTTGATCTTAGGGTCAAGCAAATACAGCATAGCAAAGCGCTGGTGGAGACGAAGCTTCGTAAGCTGCCTTTGTCTGAGCAGCAAATGGAGAATCTAAAGCGTGATATTAAGGTGCGTGGAGCTATTTATTCTTCAACTTTGCAAACCAAGCAACGTTTGCAGATGTTAAAAGGTAGTATGGTGAGTGATGTTCGCGTGTTAAGCGACGCTGTTTATCCTAATCAGCCTGTACCCACAAAAAAAGTACCGGTGCTTTTGGGAAGCTTGTTTTTCGGTTTATTTTTGTCACTGGGTTTCTTATTGATGCGCAAGCTCATGTCACCTGTGATCGAAGATCCAGGTGTTGTAGAGCAGGCGTTAGGCTTGCCAACGATGGCGCTTCTGCCTTTTAGTACGATGCAAGAAACGTTATCTAAAACAATGTTTCCGAAAAACAAGACGTTCGATTTAGAAGGGCAGTCTTTTATTTTAGCGCAAGAGAAGCCTAAAGATTTAGCGATAGAGGCGTTGAGGAGTTTGCGTACAGCGTTGAAGCTACGTTTGCTTGATGCTAAAAACAATGTTGTTTCAATCACGGGTTCTAGTCCATCGATTGGCAAAAGTTTCATTACGGTGAATTTAGCAGCGCTATTTGCAGATGCTGATATGAGGGTGATCTTGGTTGATACCGATGTGCGTAAAGGGCACGTTAGTCGTTATGTAGGGAAACAGAAGACACCAGGGTTATCAGAGTATTTAGAAGGGCAAGTGCCAGCGAGCCAGGTTATTCAAACCATTATCCCTGGTAAGTGGGATTTTATTGCTACAGGGCATTATCCCAAAAACCCTTCTGAGCTATTGATGAAGCCGGAGTTAGATCGTTTGTTTGAGTCGCTTCAAAAGGATTATGATCTTGTGCTTGTGGATACGCCGCCATTGTTGGCTGTAACGGATGCGGCGATTGTTCTGAAACACTCGTCTTTGAACTTGTTGACAGTGGGTGCGGGCAAGGATCAGTTGAAAGAATTGGAATTTGCGAAGAGCAAGTTAGAAAAAGCCGGTTCCAAATTGGATGGATTGGTGTTTAATAATTTGCTTTCTCATAAACGTGGTTATGGTTATGGCTATGGCTATGGCTATGGTTATGGGAATTATAATTATTATTATAGTTATGATAAATAAGCTTGAGTGATCGGTTGATTTTGAGGTCATTGAATGCTGTTGTGATGGATTAAGGGATTAATTGGGCACAGAAATATATGAAGTACTTTTTTAAGCAATTCTTTTTTTTGCTGGATCATGAAGCTAAACGGCGGTTGCCTTTTTTAGTGGTGATGTTTCTGGTATCTTCTTTCTTGGATGTTATTGGAATTAGTCTGATCGGTTTTTTTCTGGTGTTAATCACGAATCCAGAACATTTCATGGCGTTCCTACCTTTTGGACAAGGTATTTTAAATCATTTTTCACTAAAGAGTTTTATTTATGTTGTTGCTGCAGTGATTGTTGCGGCTTTTTTGTTAAAAGCTTGGCTTGGATGTTTGATCCAAAAAAAAGTTGCTCTTTTTGGATCTCAGTATGCTTTTCGTTTGAAGCTTAAATTAATGCGTGCCTATCAGGCTGCGCCTTATTCTTTTCATCTACGAAGAAGCTCATCAGACGTGTTAAACTGTTTCGGTCAGACAGACGCCTATATAAATTCGTTGTTGACACCGGTTTTGACATTGTGCTTGAATGCTTTGATTGTTGTATTTATTTTAAGTTTACTTGTCATTTTACATCCGGCTGCGACACTAGGGTTGAGCGTGCTTTTTGCTGCTATTATTTGGTTGAATGGCCATCTAATTAAAAAAAAGGCGCGAAGTTTAGGTCTCGTGCTTGCTGTGGCTGGTGCGGAAAGCATGAAAAGCATTCAGCATGCGTTGCAAGGGTTGAAAGAAATACGCATTATGGGCACGGAGCCTTATTTTTTGCGGAAACTTGAATTGGTGGCGGACCGTATCTCTACGGCTTCATCACAGAATACGTTCTATCAAGCTATTCCTCGATATGCTATTGAAGCATTGCTGGCGGTTTTTATTATTATTTTATGCGTGGTTAATTTAGCGTCAGGAGCGAGCGCTTCAAGTACGGTCGCATTTATCGGTGTTTTTGTCGCTGCCGGTGTGCGATTGTTACCAACAGTGACGCAATTGGCCGGTGGATTGAATCAGATTCGATTTTCTATTCCGAAGATGAACCTATTGTCTGAAGAGTTGCGTGAACTAGAGGGACTTCAAGGAAAAGATGAATTGCAAGCTTCCTCGGAAAAAGCGGTATTCTCAAAAGTGGAATTTAGAGATATTCATTATGCTTATGAAGAAGTTGCGAATATTCGAGCATTACAAGCGCTTGATTTAACCATTTGCAAAGGAGAGTCTGTTGGCATTATTGGTATGTCTGGTGCCGGAAAAAGTACGTTGGTGAATGTTTTGTTGGGGCTTTTGACGCCTCAACAAGGCGAGATTTTGGTTGATGGAAAGCCGATTGCTAATATGCGAACCTGGCTGAATAATTTTGCCTATATTCCTCAGAGTATTTTCTTGTTGGATGATTCGGTTAAGCGTAATATTGGTCTGGGTGTTGAAGATGCTGATATGGATGATGCAAGATTGGAACAAGCCATTCAGATGGCGCAATTAGATCAGGTCATCAAAGATTTGCCTCAGGGTGTTGATACATTGATTGGAGAAAGCGGCGTTCGATTGTCGGGAGGGCAGCGTCAGAGAATTGCTTTGGCACGTGCTTTTTATCATGAGCGTGATATTATCGTTATGGATGAGGCGACCTCAGCTTTGGATAATGAAACGGAAAAAGAAGTGATCAAGGCGATTAAACAGTTACACGGCAAAAAAACGTTGGTAGTCATTGCACACCGTTTGACGACAGTAGAACATTGCGATGTTATTATTAAATTAAAGCAAGGTAGAGTTGAGCAAATGGGCTCTTTTCAAGAAGTTGTTGGAGAGACGGTCTCGGTATAATGTTAGTTTGAAAATAGAATATTTGAAATACATACAGGGAGTTTCGAGCATGGAAGATCTTTTGGTTAGTAAAAACAGCGTAAGAGAAGGTGCGTTTTTGAATGGCGTTGCGCAATTTTCACAATTATTAGCTATTGCTATCATTAGTGCAGCATCGAATAAAATTGTACCCCTAGAAGAAGGTATGCAAACAATGATAGGCATGCTTTCTACCTGCCGCGAACAAGAAGGCACTATTTACGTTGCCGGCAACGGAGGCAGCGCCGCAATAGCAAGCCATGTCGTGATTGACCTGTTAAACAAAGGAAGCGTAAGAGCAACAGCCATGCTCGATCCTGCGGTAACAACCTGCTTGTCTAATGATTTTGGTTATGAACATATTTACGAAAGACAATTACTGCAGTTTGCTCGCAAAGAGGATCTATTGATTGCCATTAGCAGTTCCGGTAATTCGAAAAATATTTTAAATGCGGTGAAAGCAGCTAGATTGCGAGGCGCAAAAGTTATTACTTTGAGCGGCTTTGAAGAAAGGAACCCGTTAAGAGAGGTCGGTGATGTTAATCTTTGGCTAACCTCAAAAGACTACGGACAAGTTGAAATTGGTCATGCTTTTGTTTTGCATCATTTAACAGATTGCCTTGCGGAGTCGGCGACTGAAGGAGAAAGCGTATGAAAATACTATTAACAGGTGGATGCGGTTACAAGGGCAGTGTTTTGGTACCGAAATTACTTGCGCAAGGACACGATGTTTGCGTAGTCGACACACAATGGTTCGGCAATTACTTATTGCCACATAACAACTTAAACGTCATCAAAGCAGATATTCGAGAACCAGACAATGCCTGGTTTGAAGGTGTTGATGCAGTGATCCACTTAGCGTCTGTGGCCAATGATCCCTGCTCCGATTTAAACCCAAAACTAAGCTGGGAAGTGGGCCCGCTGGCAACCATGCGTTTGGCAGAAGCAGCCGTTCAGCACGGCGCCAAGCAATTTATTTATGCCTCTTCAGGCAGTGTTTATGGGGTTAATGACGCGCCTCAAGTAACAGAAGATTTACCTTTGAAGCCTATTTCTGAATACAACAAAACAAAAATGGTAACGGAAAGAGTCTTGCTTAGTTATTCGGATAAACTCGCGGTTCAAATTGTTCGCCCCGCTACGGTTTGTGGCTGTTCGTTAAGAATGCGCTTGGATGTTGCTGTGAATATGATGGCGATGCAAGCATTGGCAAATGGCGTTATGACGGTGTTTGGTGGCGATCAAGTGCGCCCCAATATCCATATTGATGATATTACGGATCTTTATTTATTCTTGTTAGATCATCCCGATGTACAAGGGGTTTATAACGCAGGCTTTGAAAATATTTCCGTACTCCAAATCGCAGAACTGGTTCAGAAACATGTTAATGCAGAGATCAAAGTCACGCCATCCAATGATCCAAGATCTTATCGTCTCAATTCTGACAAGCTGTTAAGCACTGGCTTTAAACCAAAGAAAAACGTTGAAACGGCCATTCAAGAAATCATGCAGCTCCATCAAGAGGGCCAGTTGAAAAATGAAGACCGTTTTTATAACTTAAAGACAATGAAAGCTCTCGGCGTAGGTGCGTAAGATGAAGTATTTAGTCTTAGGAAGTAATTCGTTTGCAGGTGCTTGCTTGGTTGAGCATCTTCTCAATGAAGAGCACGAAGTGATCGGTATTAGCCGTTCTAAACAGCCACATCCGACCTTATTGGCGTATGCAAAAAATACTAAACTAAACCAGTTTAAGTTTCACTCGCTAGATGTTAATCAAAATCTTGATGAAATTAAACAGATCATTCAGAAGGAGAAACCAGCTTATATCGTTGACCTTGCAGGGCAAGGTATGGTGGCAGAAAGCTGGAAAAATCCAGAACAATGGTATCAAACGAATATCATCGCCAAAGTAAAATTGCACGATTTCTTGCGACAGTGTGACTTTTTAGAGCGCTATGTTCGCGTGTCAACGCCGGAAGTGTACGGGCAAATGGACGCAAGTGTCGCTGAAGACCAGGCATTTAATCCATCAACGCCTTACGCGGTTTCACACGCAGCGGTTGATATGAGCTTGCTTGCTTTTCATCGGCAATATGATTTTCCTGTGGTATTAACACGATTCGCTAATTTTTATGGCCCGCATCAGCAGCTTTATCGCATTATTCCAAGAACGATTTTATATAGCTTAATGGGTAAGCAATTACAATTGCACGGTGGCGGTACTTCCATGCGTGCTTTCATCTATGGTGACGATGTTGCGCGCGGCATTAACGCGGCTATTCAAAAAGGACGTCCGGGCGAGACCTATCATTTCTCATCAGAACAAGTCGTCTCTATTGCGGATTTGGTGCGTAAGCTTTGCGACCTAATGCAAATAAAATTTGAAGACTTTGTCAACGTTTCGCCAGAAAGACCCGGGAAAGATGCGTTGTACAGCATGGAGATGGATAAAGCGCAAAAAGAATTGGCGTGGCTCCCCAAGACAACCTTAGAGCAAGGGTTAGATAAAACGATTGCATGGGCGCGCTCTAATTTTGAGGTTATTGAAACGCTACCATTGGAGTATATTCATAAGGCGTAAAAAAAGGATGAAAACGTATGGAGATTGTTAATTTTTTACCAGAGCAGTATGAGCAAGATAGCTTACTTGGCATTAACCACAATTATTTACAACAGCAGTTTTCAGACTGCGATGTTATTTTAGAAAAAATTAAACAAGTAGTTCTAAGTGGTGACTTTACACTAGGACGAGCAGTTGATGAATTTGAAGAAAGATTTAAAACAGTTGAGCGAGCGAAGCATGCCATTGGTGTAGGTAGCGGAACGGACGCCTTGTTTTTGAGCCTTAAAGCGCTAGGTATCAAAGAAGGCGATGAGGTGATCACAACGCCCTTTACCTTTTATGCGACGATTGGTGCCATTGTCACAGCCGGCGCTAAACCTGTGTTTGTCGATGTGAAAGCTGATTACAATATTGATCCTGCACAGATTGAAAATAAAATCACATCCAAGACAAAAGCAATACTCCCGGTACATTGGGCGGGCAAGCCTTGTGACATGGATGCCATTAATGCCATTGCAAAAAAACATCAGTTATATGTGGTTGAAGATGCGTGCCACGCCATTCAGGCCACGTATCGTGGTAGATCGGCCGGCACTTTGGGCGATATCGGCTGTTTTAGCTTTCACCCATTGAAAAATTTAAACGTCTGGGGCGATGGCGGCATTATTACAACCAATGATGACAAGCTTGCTGAGCAATTAAGATTGATGCGTAATCATGGCCTGAAAGGGCGGGATGAATGTTTGAGGTTTGCCTATAATTCCCGATTGGACACGATACAAGCGGTGGTTGGTGGACACTTATTGGATAAAATGGATCATATTACACAATCACGCATTCAAAACGCGGCGCATTTTGATAAGCATTTATCTTCCGTATCGCAAATCATTATTCCTGAACGAGAATCCTATATTCAACAGGTTTATCATCTATATTCGGTGAGATGTGAAAAGAGAGATGAATTAAAAGCATACTTAATCGCTCATGGCGTGGATGCAAAAATTCACTATCCCGTGCCGATGCATCTTCAGCCGGCCGCTGATTCTCTTAAACACAAAAAAGGCGATTTCCCGATGGCAGAGACCATCAGTGATAGCACGCTTTCTTTGCCTGTGCATGAGTTTATTGCCCAGGAACATTTGGATAAAGTGATTCATTTAGTGAAGGAATTTTATCGATGAATACGGTTGATGCACCGATTAAATTAAAGGTACCTTTTGTTGATTTCAAGCGTCGTTATTCCTTGCACCGAGATGAAATTCTGAGCGCCGTTGATACTGTGTTTTCTTCCGGTTCTTATATTTTGGGCGATTTTGTGGAAGCGTTTGAGGATGCCATCGGACAATATTTGGATTGTCCTTATGTGTTAGGCGTGGCTAATGGTACGGATGCGATCATCTTGGGTCTAAAGGCGTTTGGCGTTGGTCCGGGTGATGAAGTGATTATCCCCGTAAATTCTTTTATCGCATCAGCGGGTGCGGTAGCGGCGGTGGGTGCAACGCCTATTTTTTGTGATGTGACGGATGATTTGAACGTTGATGTTAATCAAATAAGCACGCTCATCACCAAAAATACGAAGGCGATTATGCCGGTACACTTGACGGGACGTCCTGCTGATATGCAGCCTATTATGGCGTTGGCAAAAGAACATAATTTGAAGGTCATTGAAGACGCAGCGCAATCCATTGGTGCAAGTTATCACGGACAAATGACGGGCACCATAGGTGATATGGGCACGTTTAGTTTACATCCATTAAAAAACTTATACGCTTATGGTGATGCAGGCATTATCACAACGCGCGATAAAGATCTCTATAACCAATTAAAATTGACACGTAATCACGGTTTGATTAATCGAGATACGTGTGCTTGTTGGGGTTTAAACTCTCGTCTTGATAGTGTGCAAGCCAAGTTAGCCTTGATAGGCTTAAGGCATTTAGATGAGTGGACAGCAAGACGTCGTAAAACGGCCAAGTGCTATCAAGATGATTTGAACACCTTGCTTAAAGTGCCGTTTGATCATGATCAATGTTCTTCTGTTTATCATAACTTTGTTGCGTTAACGGAGCGCCGTGATGCGTTGATGCAGTATTTACAACAACAAGGCATTGAAACGAAAATACACTACCCCATTCCTATGCATTTGCAGCCAGCAGCTAAAAGCTTAGGCTATAAAAAAGGGGACTTCCCGGTAGCAGAACGATTAGTGAACGAAATGATAAGTTTACCGGTTTATTCAGAGTTGAACGATGAACAGGTGCAATATGTTGTTCATCATGTAAAACAATTTTTTCAAGGGAGATGAAATATAATGGGTGCTGAAATCAATTTAATGGAGAAATACCCTCGAGCAAAACGTAACGTTGAGGCGCGAGGACAGCAAAAAACAGCGGAAGATCGCGCATTAGCGAGAGAATTTGGCAAAGCCTTTTTCGATGGTTCACGTGATCATGGCTACGGCGGTTTTAGTTATAATCCAAAATATTGGCAGCCCGTCATTCCTGATTTTCAAAAACATTATCAGTTGAATGAAGATAGTGCGGTTTTAGACATCGGTTGTGCGAAAGGCTTTATGTTGCATGATTTGCAGGAGCTTATCCCTGGAATCACCGTGAAAGGACTGGATATTTCGGAGTATGCTATCGATCATGCCATGGAGAGTGTGAGGCCGGATTGTCAAACCGGTTGTGCAACAGCGCTACCTTTTGAAGATAATGCGTTTGATTTGGTCATTGCAATTACGACGATGCATAATTTAGAGCGAGACGATTTGGCCCGAGCTCTGCTTGAGGTTGAGCGAGTGAAGCGAAAATACAGCTTTATTACAGTAGATGCTTATCGCAATGATGAAGAGCGTGAACGCATGGAAGCTTGGAATTTGACGGCAAAAACGATGATGCACGTTGATGAATGGAAACAGTTTTTTAAAGAAGTCGGTTATACCGGCGATTACTATTGGTTTATCCCATGAAAATTGATCAGCAAACACAATTAGATCTATTTTATCAGACACTGCGTATTCGGAGGGTGGAAGAGGCCATCGCGGCTGCGTATCCTCAGCAAAAAATGCGAACGCCGGTGCACCTGTCCATTGGTCAGGAAGCGGCTGCTGTAGCCAGTGGTCTGGCGCTTGAAAAAACAGATTATGCCATGAGCACACACCGCGGGCATGCGCACTATCTTGCGAAAGGCGGCGACTTAAATGCAATGATTGCTGAAATTTATGGCAAAGTCACAGGCTGTTGTCGCGGGCGTGGCGGGTCGATGCATTTAGTGGATCAATCCGTAGGCTTCATGGGAACCACGGCGATTGTTGGTAACACGATCCCTATTGGTGTCGGGCTTGGTCTTTCGATTCAGTTGGATCGTTCCGATCGTGTCAGCTGTATTTATGTGGGTGATGCGGCGACGGAAGAAGGTGTTTTTTACGAAGCATTGAACTTTGCAGTTGTGAGAAAACTCCCTGTCTTATTCGTCTGTGAAAACAATTTATATTCGGTGTATTCACCATTAAGTAAGCGGCAGCCAAAAGGACGAAAAATCCATGAGCTTGCACGCGCCATTGGTGCCGAAGTTATGACGGCCGATGGTTATAACCTATTAGAGGCCTATGATACAACGTGTCAAGCGGTTGATAAAGTGCGCGCAGGTGTTGGCCCTTGTTTTGTGGAGCTATCTACCTACCGCTGGCGCGAACATTGCGGACCTAATTTTGATAATGACATTGGCTATCGTACAGAAGAAGAATGTGCGAGTTGGTCAAACAAAGATCCAGTTGTTGTATTTAAGAAAGAACTGCAGTCTAAATTTAATATCGATGAAGCTGTTTTTACTGCAATGGCCAAAGAGATTCAAATCGAAATTGAGCAAGCCTTTGATTATGCAGAGGCCTCCTCTTTTCCTGATGCGATTGAAGCAACCACCGGAGAATATAAAGTGACAGTTAAAGAAGGAGTCGAGCAATGCGAAAATTAACCTTTGCTAAAGCTGTCAATGAAGCATTGCATATAGCAATGAAGCGAGATCCCAAAGTGCTTTGTTATGGTTTGGGGGCGGATGATCCTAAGCGCATATTCGGTACCACAGATCAGTTACAAGAAAGCTTTGGTCAAGAGCGCGTCTTCGATATGCCAACCTCAGAAAACGCCATGACGGGCGTGGGTGTTGGTGTTGCATTGGCGGGTTATCGCCCTGTCATGATGCATCAACGATTAGATTTCTTTTTGCTAGCGATGGATCAGCTCGTGAATTCTGCAGCTAAATGGCATTATATGTTTGGCGGTCAGAGCTCGGTGCCTATGGTTATTCGCTTAGTTATGGGGCGAGGCTGGGGGCAAGGGCCCACGCACTCTCAAAACTTGCAATCATGGTTTGCGCATATTCCTGGCTTGAAGGTGGTGACACCAACGACAGCATACGATGCAAAAGGACTTTTGTTAGAAAGCATCTTTGACGACAACCCGGTTGTTTTTTTGGAGCATCGATGGTTGCATAATAGCGAAAGTGAAGTACCTGAAGAAGATTACCGCATTCCTATTGGCTCTGCGCGTGTCGCACGCAAAGGGTGTGACGTGACGTTGGTGGGTATGTCCTATATGGTGGTCGAAGCGCTGCGAGCAGCGGATGTTTTGGCGGAGCAAGGTATTTCGTGTGAGGTGATTGATTTGCGTACCGTCAGACCGATTGATTGGCCGACGGTGTTTGCCTCTGTGAGGAAAACAAGTAAATTGATTGCGCTTGACAGTAGTATGCCGACCTGTTCAGTGGCCAGTGAGATTATAGCGCGAGTGAGTATGGAGCATTTTGATGCGTTAACCCATGCACCTGTTCGAATCGCAAATCCGGATAATCCTGAGCCAACCAGTTTTGGTTTGACGAAACATTTTCATCCGAATGCCGCGCATATCGTACAATCGGTGGCTCGTATGTTATCCGCGGAGGTTAACATGCAAGCGCTAGAAAAGCAGCAAGCTGAATGCTTGCATGATGTGCCGGGCGATTGGTTTAAGGGGCCGTTCTAATGGAAAAAGCAAAGCAAACAATGAAAGCCGCGGTTTTAACGGAAACAGGTAAACCGCTCGTCATTATAGATAATATTATTATTCCCGATCCTGCGAGAGGGCAGATCTTAGTGAAGATTGCCTACGCTGGTTTATGTCGTAGCCAATTAATGGAAGCCAATGGTTTAAGAGGAGAAGATCGTTATTTGCCTCATATGCTTGGGCATGAAGGTACAGGCGTCGTTGTTTCGGTGGGCGAGGGTGTCACCAAGGTTCAGCCGGACGATGAAGTGGTTCTCGGGTGGATTAAAGGCGAGGGCTTGGAAGGCAGTGGTACCCAATATAAAACAACCACAGGCGAGGTTATTAATGCGGGTCATGTGACGACCTTCAGTGAATATGCCATTGTTTCAGAAAACCGAGTAGTCAAAAAGCCCAAAGAAACACCGATGAATCTTGCGCTACTTTATGGATGCGCGATTCCAACGGGTGCGGGCGTCGTATTGCATTCCATTAAAGAGCAAGCGGCTAAGCGACCCGTATCGATTGCTTTTTTTGGTTTGGGCGGCGTTGGTCTTAGTGCATTGATGGCTTGTCGTAGTTGTTCTTTTGAAAAAATTATTGCAGTTGATGTGTCTGATGAGAAATTAACGTTGGCGAAAGAGTTGGGTGCAACGCATGTTATTAATGCTAAAAACGAAGACCCCGTCAAAGCTATTTATGATCAAACCGATGGGCAAGGCGTTGATTTTAGTATAGAGGCTGCCGGGTTGGTCAAGACGATTGAGCAAGCGTTTGCTGTCGTGAAAAAAGGTGGAGGACGGTGTATTTTCATTTCTCATCCTGCGGCCGGGCATAAGATTCAGTTAGATCCTTTTGATTTGATTTGTGGTAAGCGGATTGAGGCGACTTGGGGCGGGGGGAGTCGGCCTGATGTGGATGTGCCTTCTTTTAATGAATTGTATGCGAATAATTTGTTGCCGCTTGAGAAATTGATTTCTAAGGAGTATGGTTTGGATTGCATTAATCAGGCGATGTGTGAGTTGGAGGAAGGAAAAGTCGCGCGTGCTTCGATTGCCATGACTGAAAGAAAGTGTATTTGAGGTGTTTTTAAAGAGTAGTGGTGTCTATTATCAGAGCTTGTTTGGTTCATATTGAGGGGAAAGTGCAGTGTTGTTTGTCCGGGATGAAAAGTTGTGAAGCAGGCAGTTTTAATTACAGGCAGTTCTTCTGGTTTAGGTTTAACGCTTGCTCGACTATTTGATCGGCGAGGGCTGGAAGTTATTTTAACGGGTCGTTCAAAAAAGAAGCTTGAGAGCGCGGCGCTATCACTTTCATCGGAAAATGAGCACCATATTTTTTGTGGTGATTTAACAAAACGCCCTGTGTTGGATAAATTGTTTGAAACCCTGAAGGAAAAAAAGCTATTGCCTGATGTGGTGATTCATAATTTAGGCGGCAAAGTTTCGGGCGATGCCCATCCATTGTCTGAAGATGCCCTGCAAAGATCTATGCAACTCAATCTGGATGTTGCTGTGGATATTAATGCTTACTATTTGCCAAAAATGTTAGAAAGAGGTTCTGGGCGTATTATCCACATTAGCTCTGATGCAAGTTTATCAGGTCAAAGTGCGCCGGGCTATGCAGCAGCAAAAGCAGCAGTTAACGGTTATGTCAAAAGCACGGCTCGATTTTACGCTAAACATAATATTATGATATGCGCGATACTTCCCGGGGTTTTCGAACATGAAAATAGTGCTTGGAGCAAGAAAAAAACAACAGATCCAGCATGCTATCGAAATAAAGTCGCAATGATGCCTTTATTAAGGTTTGGCGATTCTGCTGAGATGGCAAGTATGATTTTAGAGGTAGCATGTAGTCAAAGCATGATGTGTGCCGGGAGCTTGATTCAGTTGACAGGTGGAGCTTTATGATGTTCAGTAGCCTGCTTGCTAGTAAAGCGTTGACACCAAGTGTTTTTAAAAAACTATCGCTTAGTATTGTTACAAGGAGAGAGTGAATATGTCAGTTAATATGGATGTTAAAAATAAGGGTAAAGTTGTTAGTTTTGACGACCTAACTGAAAGATTGTCAGAAATTCGCACTTCTAAGAAGGTTGTGCATTGTCATGGTGTCTTTGATTTATTGCATATAGGACATATTAAACACTTTCAAACGGCGAAAAAACATGGTGATTGGTTGGTGGTCACACTGACCCCAGATCGCTATATAAATAAAGGGCCGAATAGACCCTATTTCTCCGAATTTTTGAGAGCAGAGGCCGTTGCTGCTTTGAATTGTGTGGACTTTGTTGTTATCAACCATTGGCCAACTGCAGTTGAAGCGATTCAAATAATAAAACCTGATTACTATATGAAGGGTTCTGAGTTTCAAGAAGCGAAAGATGATCTTACCGGTAAAATCGTGGATGAAGTTGAGGCAGTAAAATCTGCTGGTGGGGATGTTGTGTTTACCGATGATGTGACGTTTAGTTCATCAGCGTTGTTGAACCAGTTTTTCTCGCCATTTTCAGAGCAGACGTTAAAGTACTTGGAGGGTTTTAAACAGCGATATAGTGTTAGTGATGTTTTGCACTATATAGAAAAATCACAGAATTTAAAAGTTTTGGTGTTGGGAGAGGCGATTGTTGATAAGTATTCTTTTTCTGATGTTATTGGCAAAGCTGGGAAAGAACCTATTTTGGTAGCAAAGCACAAATATTCAGAAACCTATGCGGGTGGTGTGCTGGCTTTAGCGAATCATCTAAGTGATTTTTGCGGCCAAGTCACCTGTTTGACCTATTTGGGAGAAAAAGCAGAGCATGAACCTATGATTCGTTCAAGCCTTAAAGATAATGTTGAATTAAAACCGATCTATAAAAAAGATTCGCCAACGATTGTAAAACACCGTTATTTGGATGAATATTTGGGACAAAAACTTTTCGAGGTCTATGAAATTAATGACGCATTTCTTGAAGGTGAGCAACAAACCACGTTTTTAGACCATTTAGATGAATTGTTGGCGAACCATGATTTGGTGATCACACTTGATTACGGTCATGGCTTAATGAATAAAGCAGCTGTTGAGAAGGTGACTAACGAGGCTAAGTTTCTTGCGGTCAACACACAGTCTAATGCGGGCAATCATGGGTTTAATTGCATTTCCAAGTATCCAAAAGCAGATTTTATTTCGATTGCTAATAGAGAGTTGCAGTTGAATTATCGACAAAAGCATTTGGCTGTATCCGAGCAGCTGAGGCATTTGATGACAGAGCAAGAGTACCAGAGCGCTATGATTACTAACGGAAAGGATGGGGCATTTGCCTGTAGGAAGGGAGAAGAAATGAGCTCGGTGCCTGCATTTGCAACCAGTGTAGTAGATCGAGTGGGTGCTGGCGATGCTGTGTTGGCAATTTCAAGTTTATATGCTTATCATCAGGCGCCGCCGGAATTGGTTGCTTTTGTAGGGAATGTGGTGGGAGCGGAAGCTGTGAGCATTATGGGAAACAAGCGCTTTATAGAAAAAGTTCCGCTAATGAAGCATATTGCACACTTGTTAAAGTAAGGAAGCGTTTATATTGGAAAATCTACGAGTTGTATTGTCAACTCCGGTATGTATGCTCATGTCAACAGTGATTTTATTCATTAAATGGAGAATGGTGTTGTGCAACAGGATGTGAAGCAGCAAAATCAATTTTTAGCGTTAACGGCGCTGGAAGAATTTTGGGATACTACGCAACCGATGACGTTTTTAGACCATTGGTGTAAGCCTTGCTACCGTAAAAACACAGCTCAAGTCGACAACATTCCAATTTGCGAACATGAAAGCCCGCTAGGCGACAACCTTGAGCAGGCACACCATTTTACTGAAGCGCAATACGAAATACTATTACCCAAAATAGCCGCATGGCTGAATCAAATTCATAGCACCCACTATTCCTTACGCTATTGGCGCACGGTCGTCGGGCCATTTTTATTTTTTTATATTCAGGTGGTCTATGAACGTCATATGGCATTGAAGTCTGCTTATGCGTTAAATAAACATTGGCAGACGATTGGTATGGATGCTGGTTGTTACTTAACGCCCATTGGTAGCCGTGATTTTCAGCTGCTCTGTTCTGATAGCCACGCCTGGAATCAACAGTTGTTGACGCAATTGCTCAATGAGATGCAGCTGCCAATTGCTCGCTATAAAAAATACACCTGGCAGGGTGAGCTCAAGCAGCGGCAGGATTTATATAGAGCGACTCCTTATAAGAAATTAACAAGCGTAAAGATTTTTTTGTTGCATCAATTTATCAAATTACGCGGTAAGAAGGCTGTGCTGGTATGTAAAACAGGCGGTAACTTTGATCATAAAAAGAACTGGCTCAAGATTTTACGTCTGTCAAAAGCGCGCGTTATCCCACTGGTCACTTGTGAAAGTAAAAAATCAGCTGTTGATATGGCGCTTGAACCGGACCTTCAGGTAAGAGATCAGCTGCGCACAATTACGTTTGAGAATGAATTTCAACGACTTGTCTTAGCAACACTTAAGTACAATATGCCGCTTACCTTTGTTGAACAATACAAAACAGAATGCAAAAAAGCTGCGCACGAATATCCTTTTAAGCCGCGCATTATTTGGGGCGGCTGGATATTCAATGACCGCTTGGCTCTTTGGGGCGCAAAACTTGCTGAACAAGGTACCAAATTGGTTTCTGTACAACACGGCGGTGGCTATGGCATGTTACGATTTACCGCTTACGAAACCATTGAAAAAAGCTGTAACGATGCGTTTATCTCGTGGGGTTGGCGTCATGCAGTTGACGAAGACAAAAATGTGGTGCCAGCAGCTTCACCACTCATTTGCATGCGCATGAAAGAATATCGATCATCCCCACCTAAAAAAAGACATTTAATTTTATTCGCCGCAACTAGCGCACTTAACTACAGGCACTGTATCCAAAGTGTGCCATATTTGTATGAGGACTATATCGCGACACAGCAAGGTTTTCTCGATCAGTTAAACGAAGCGGTATTTGCGCAATTGATGATGCGCTTGAGACCAAATTCACCAAGCAACGATTACTTACATCAGCGCTGGCCTGCACTTAAGTTTGCAGGCTCTGAGCGCAAAGAATCTTTCTTTGATCAACTAAAAGAAACAAAAATATTAATTTGCGATAATGCGCATACCACCTTTTTATATGGTTTAGCATTTAATATGCCAACGTTATTATTCTGGGATAAGGCAGCCTGGCCAATGCGCGATGAAGCCAAGGCGGATTTAGCCGCGTTAAAGCGTGTCGGTATTTATTATGATTCGCCTATCGCTGCAGCAAATGCTTTGAACAAATTTGCTGATGACCCTCAAGCATGGTGGCAAAATAAAGAGCTTCAAGTTGTGCGAGCTGAAATATGCGACAAATATGCGCGTTATTCGGATAATTGGCTGAGTGAATGGGTTGACCTGTTACAGCGAATTTAAGCAATAGATGTTTTTGTCTGCCGCTAGAAAGCGATGATGCGTATGCTTATATCAACGGCGATTTTATTTATTAAATGGAGAATGAGGTTGTGCAACAGGATGCGAAGCAACAAAAACAATTTCTAGCGCTGACGGCGCTGGAAGAATTTTGGGATACTACACAGCCTATGACGTTTTTACATCATTGGTGTAAACCGTGCTATCGTAAAAACACAGCTCAAACCGATAGCATCCCGATTTTCGAACATAAAAACTTGCCAGGCGATAACCTTGAGCAGGCATCCCATTTTACTGAGGCACAGTATGAGTTACTATTGCCTAAAATAGCAGCATGGTTGAATAAGGTTCATGGTACCCACTATTCTTTGCGCTATTGGCGCATGGTTGCCGGACCATTTTTATTTTTGTATATCCAGGTATTCTACGACCGCTATATGACATTGCAATCTGCTTATGCGTTAAATAAAAATTGGCAGACGATTGGCATGGATGCTAGTTGTTACTTAACGCCTATCGGCACCCGTGATTTTTTTCACGTGCTCTGTTCTAGTGACAGCGCTTGGAATCAACAGCTGCTGACACAGTTGCTCAATGAGATGCAGCTGCCAATTGCTAGATATAAAAAATACGCCTGGCAGAGTGAGCTCAAACATCGGCGAGATTTATATAGAGTGACGCCTTGTCGAAAATTAACAAATATAAAGATTTTTTTGTTACATCAATTTATCAAGCTGCGCGGTAAGAGCGCTGTGCTGGTATGTAAAACAGGAGGTAACTTTGATCATCAAAGCAACAGGCTTAAGATTTTGCGCCTGTCAAAAGCGTGCGTTATCCCGGTAGTTACTTATCAGAGTAAAAAATTTGCTGTTGATACAACGTTTAAGCCTGATTTTCAACTAAGAGATCAGCTGTGCACCCTTGCGTTTGATAGTGAGTTTCAGCGCCTTATCTTAGCAACACTCAAGTACAATATGCCGCTTAACTTTATTGAGCAATACCAAGCAGAGTGCAAGCAAGCCGCGCACGAATATCCTTTTAAGGCGCGGACTATTTGGGGCGGCTGGTTGCCCAATGACCGTTTGGCTATCTGGGGCGCAAAGCTTGCTGAGCAAGGCACCAAATTAGTTGCTGCGCAACACGGCGGCGGCTATGGCATGTTACGATTTGTCGCTTGCGAAACCATTGAAAAAGGCTGTAGCGATGCATTTATTTCGTGGGGTTGGCGTCATGCAGTTGATGAAGACAAAAATGTTGTGCCAGCAGCTTCACCGCTCATTTGTAAGCGCATGGAAGAATATCGGTTATCCTCGCCTAAAAAAAGACATTTAATTTTATTCGCCGCAACGCTTGTATTTAACTACAAGCGTGGTATTGATAGTACGCCATATTTATATGATGATTATCTCGCGACACAGCAATGTTTTCTCGATCAGTTAAATAAAGCAGTATTTGAGCAGTTGGTGATGCGTTTGAAACCAGCTTCACCAGGCGAGCTTTACTTGCGTCGACGGTGGCCTACACTCAAGTTTGTAAGCTCTGAATGTGGTAGTAAAGAATCTTTCTACGATCAACTACAAGAGACAAAAATATTGGTCTGTGATAATCCGAACTCCACATTTTTATATGCTTTAGCATTTAATATACCAACGTTATTGTTTTGGGATAAAGCTGCTTGGCCGCTGCGCGATGAGGCTAAGATAGATTTAGCTGCGCTAGAGCGTGTCGGTATTTATTATGATTCGCCCACTGCCGCAGCAAATGCTTTAAGCCAGTTTGCTGATGACCCTCAAACATGGTGGCAAAACAAAGCACTTCAGGATGTTCGGGCTAAGATATGCGATAAATATGCACGGTACTCGGATAATTGGCTGCACGAATGGGTTGAGATGTTACAGCGAATTTAGGTATAGATGTCTTTGTATGCTGTTAGAAAGCTATTTACCATTGCAATGCGCACTTTTGCGACTTGATACTTGTTGCCATGATGTTTAAGAAAGCGCTGGCGTAGCTGCTCGATAAATAATTGCTGCTCCTGGCTTTGCAGCGGGGAATTATCTTCTAATGCGGTTAAGCGCGCCTCCATTTCTTTTGCTGCCGCTAAAATTTGCGCAGAGGTATTGTTTCTCAATTCAAGTCTGCCGTTCGATAACATTCTGACAGTGTCTCTGTTATTAAGAAACAACTTGTCGACTTCAAAGGCTGTTAAATAACGATTTTGTTGATGATCAAATATCACTTTTGTTTGCAATAATACGGCCGGATACCAAAACTGAATATTGGCAATATTTGGAAATACATCGGTGTATAAAACCGGGCGACGAAAAATTTGTGCCACGCCATCAAGTCCACTTGATGTTGAGATGAAATAACGACAATGTGCCGCTAAATAAATATCGAGAAAATCAGATTTCAATGAATGATTGGCATAATCAATCACGCGCGGATGAGGAACGGAAAATTTTTTATCGGTATATTTGCCCATCCTTAGCACATAATAGCCTTTCTCAGCTAGCCATAGCGCGGCGTCACGGTAGTTAGCAACGTCGGCATCACGGCAATTATGGTAGCTCCAGTCGTTGTCAGGATTCATTCTGTCCAAATAAGCGGAGTCACGAACTAATAAGCAAACAAATGCCGCCTTAGCAATGCCCAATCTTTTAAGCATTTTTTTTGCCAAACGAAGTTCCTCAGCATTAAAAGTTAGCCGGGGTTTATGCGCTGATAAAAGACCTTGGTTATCAACATTTCCAGAGCTCACTTCGTATTGCTTAAAAAATTCATATCGTTGATGGTAGCATGTTGAACGTAACATAAGCGCGACAATTTTGTCAGCTTTCATTGCAATTTTGGGGAAGGGCAAGAATGGCAAAATACGTTGCCACATAAGCTTAAGTTGTTTATTGCAAACTCCCGCACCAGAATGCTGATAAAACAACACCCATTCTTTTTTGCAATTTTGATGTTCCGGTTGTGCCATCGCACAAAGCAATAGCTCGATATTCATGCTGTAATGACCGATACGAGAAGAGATTAGCTTCACTAGGTATATCTCTACCCAAGGGAATAGAATTACCATCAATAATGCGAATGGTAATGCTGCTATATATAGGGGTAATGCGACCAAGTTTTTGTAGCTGCGTTGTGCGATTAATTTCAGCAGATGAACGATTCCTTTGTTTTTGTAATGTTTATACAATTTAGCCCACATAGATTGATCATCCTTAGTCAAGTCAAAGCATTGTTATCTTCCTTTAATTTTAGGCTAATTAAAGAAAATTCAATATAGAATTGAGAAAAGCAATTTATCTTATCATGCCTCTCTATATCTATCGTACCTCAAGATGTGAGATTATGGCAAACAGTTTTATGCGTGTATAAGCTCAGGGCATCAAAAACAGGGGGTACATAAGCTATTTGTATGCTGCACTGGTATTAAGTTGCTAGACTGATTATAATGCATGTCATTATAGGGAGATGAGGTAAAGTTTAATGGAGCCAAATGCATTTGTTGCCGAAGTATACCGTAGGATGTCAGTAAGAAATGAAAAAGCCATTGAAGAATGCTTTTCTGAAAATATAGACACCAAATTAAAATCTCCAACTGTTCTTGATGCTATACATAGCTACAAGCATGTGTTGCCTAAAAAAAAGGATGTAAGAGTTTTGGACATAGGATTCGGAGACGGTTGGTTTATTGCTGCTCTTGTTAAGCTGGGCTATCAAAATATCGAAGGGGCTGATTTTGGCGCATCTGAGAAGCAGGGGCTATTGAATTGGTCGCCTTGCGTTAAAAAAATCCACAATATAGACTTATCGATAGCCGAATTTCTAAAGAATAAAGCTGATCACTATGATTTCATCCACTTATCGCATGTTATAGAGCATATTCCAAAACATTCATTACTATACATTATGGACGCGCTCTATTTAGCTCTCAAAAGCAATGGCATGCTATTAATGAGAACACCTAACATGGAAGGCCCTTGCGCTAATTCCTGCCTATTTGTTACTTTAGGTCATGAGTATGGATTTACGGGGTCTAACTTATGCTCCCTTATGGATCTTACGGGGTTTGATAATGTTCAGCTCCATAAACTTAAGATCTTCAATCCTAGTATTAAGCAGAGATTAGGGTCTGTGGCTCGGGCGCCTTTTATTGCGTTTAACGCGTTAAAGCATAGGTTTTTTGGAGTTAACCACGGTGGTTTTTTCGGCATTGAACTAATGGTTTCTGGTAATAAAGGAGACTGCCCGCCTTTTTTTAACGAACGATATAAATAATACAATTTTTAATGCGTCTTTCTAGGAGGCGCCGTTAGCCGGGAATAGCTGACAAGCTATGTAGTGCTTTGCTAAAGCTGGAGGTTCATGATAGCATCTTCTTTTTATGAATACGCTGATTTTATAGTATGCAAAAACAAATTTCTAATTTTGTTCTTCAGTTGCAATCGCAAAAGCGTTTACCTCTTTGGGCTCTGGCGAATGAAGTAGTTATTTATGCAGCAGCCATTAATGAAAAACCTACATTTGGTCCGAGAACGAGGCGTTTGCACAGGCTTATGCGCATTGCTTACAAACTAAAAATGTCTGATATGCTTATATTTGGCGTTGGGCTTGGCCGTGCTTTTTCCACGTGGCGAGCATGTAAAAAGAAGAGCATGAGCGATGAGGATCTTGGCCGCTATCATCGTATATTTGTTGGTAGCAGTGTTTCGTCGGAACAATATTTGCATGCAGATTATGTGAAACAATCAATCCTTCCGCTACTAAAATTAAACAACAATACTTTTGAAGGCGTGTCAGCATTCGGAAAACCTCGGCTGAAAGATGTTTTTATGATGCTTGTTCGTCAAGCTATTGGCTTTACGGCTAAATTGAAATCAGCTGAATCTGAAATCAATGGCAATACCATAGATTTTTTAACGACGTGTGCTGCAAATATAGGAAGCTACGCTTTTTATAGGATCTACTGGCGGAAGGTGAAGGCATATAATATTGAAGAGGTTGCATTTATTGCGCTTGATGTTCCAGTATTTGCTTGTATAGATGAAGGAATTAAAACAGTTTATTTGCAGCATGGATTGTTAGCGAGGACTGTTTTGATTCCTCGGTTGGATCACATGTACACACTTACAGATGATGAAGAAAGTTACTTTAAAGAGAAGTTTAAGGGCTTTAAGGTTACCAGGGTGAGAAAGCCAGGTGAGAGGCTCCGCCAGATTAAGCAAGATGTTATTATGCTTTTATCTCCCGATTTTATGTTAGAAGAAAGTGTGTCAATTATAAAAAAATTGCTTAAACAAACTATGTGCAAGTCTTTAAAAGTGGTTATTCGTCCTAGGCCTCGTGTTACACCAGAGGATTTGGAGGTTTTGCTTCAAGCATTTCCTAATACAGTGATGGATGATCTTTCAATCTCTTTAAGTGCGAGTATTGAAAAGTGGAACCCTAAAGTTATTGCGGCGAACTGTATAACTACAGGATTGGCTACAGCACTTGATTATGCCTGTTTACCCGTTTGTTTTTTTAATCCCGACATTGAGAGCGTTTGGGTGAAGGAGATATACCCTCATAATTGGTGGAATGTGATATATCCGATGCGCTCACGAACTTTATTTTGGCCTCGTGATGATAAATTAATAGCTGAGGCAATAGTGTCTCAATCGGCTTATGAAGCTCAGTTGGAAGCTTTGCGAAAACCAATAGATGAGAAATTTTAAATACGTTTATCCAGAGCTCGGAGCAGTATGCTTTTAAGTGTCAACACCCCTTGCTGGAATTCTTGCTTGAGAGACCGCCACTAACAAATCACGAAAGAATCACTTGACTGCCTGAAAGTATTATATTTATAATCTTCTATCGATGCACAGGGAATGTGGTGGAGTGAAATGAGCGTGAATGGATTAGGGGTGACAGCGATTATTCCAGCGAGACGGGGTTCGAAGGGCTTGCCCAATAAATGCGTTTATCCTCTCAATGGTGTGCCGTTAATTGAGTATACTATTCGTGCTGCTTTAACCTCTGACGTAATAGATGATGTTGTCGTAACTACCGATTCAGCGGAAGCAAAAGCAATTGCTTGCTCATACGGTCTTTCTGTCATAGATAGACCGGCACATTTGGCTACTGATGAAGTGGGCACCCAAGAGGTGCTAGAGCATGCTATTTCGCATCTTGATTTAAAGGTAGACAGCCTCCTAGTCTTGCTTCAACCAACCTCTCCACTAAGGGCAGGGGTTCATGTTGATGCTGCTTTGTCACGGTTGTGCAATGATAATGTACGTGGTGTTTATAGTGTTTCAGAACGTACAGAAAAGCCACTAAAAGCGTTTATAGAGAATGATGATGGCTTTCTAGTGGGCCTGGCGGGACCCGGTTGCCCATTTATGCGAAGACAAGACCTGCCAAAGGCGTATTTTTCCAACGGCGCAATTTATATATTCTATGTGGGTGATTTTTTAAAGGCAAAATATGGTTTTGATATAGCTAATATATTGCCTTATGTGATGGGAGTTCATGAAAGCATTGACATTGATGATATAGAAGACCTCCAAAAGGCTGAAAAAATTCTTCAAGAGAGAGGTATAGCGTATGTTTGAAATTTCTGGTAGGAAAATCGGTAAAGCATTTAATCCCTTGGTTTTGGTCGAGATCGGTATTAATCACGAGGGTGATTTGGATGTTGCTTGTCAAATGGTTGATGCGGCAATTAATGCTGGTGCTGAGGTTATTAAACATCAAACGCATGTTGTTGAGGACGAAATGTCCTATCACGCAAAAAGCGTTATTCCTGGTAATGCAGATGTCTCTATATACGACATCATGGCTCGTTGTGCCTTAAGTGAAGAGGCTGAGACAAAGCTGAAGGCTTACGTTGAATCAAGGGGGGCAATTTTTATGAGCTCACCGTTTTCGCGAGCAGCCGTTGATCGATTAGAAAGAATGGGAGTTTCTGCTTATAAGGTTGGTTCTGGAGAGTGTAATAATTACCCGCTTCTTAAGTATATTGCTTCGAAAGGGAAGCCAATAATTTTAAGTACGGGCATGAACACCATGGAAAGTATTCGAAAATCTGTTGATATTTTGGAATCTTATAATGTTTCTTTTGCACTATTACATTGCACGAACGTTTATCCAACCCCCCCCGAACTAATTCGTTTGGGAGCTATTGACGAGCTAATGAAAGCATTTCCTAATACTGTGATCGGATTATCTGATCATTCTGTTAAAAATTTAGCGTGTTTGGGCGCTGTTGCTGTTGGCGCTAGTATTTTAGAGCGCCATTTTACGGATAATAAATCGAGATCTGGCCCAGATATTGAATGTTCTATGGATCCTCATGAGTTAGCTGAGCTCATTACAGGTGCGAATGAGATGGCGAAAATGAGAGGAGGTAGGAAGGGGGTTGTTCAAGAAGAGAAAGTGACGCTTGATTTTGCTTACGCTTCCGTTGTTGCTACGCATGATATAAAAGCAGGTGCTTTGCTAGCCGAGCATAATTTATGGGTTAAGCGCCCAGCGACTGGCTATTTTAGTGCTGAGGATTATGAAATGTTGTTGGGGAAAGTAGCACAGAAAGACATTAAAGCAGGCGAGCAGCTTATGAAAGCTGATGTACAATTAACTTAAAGGTTTATGGACATGAAAAAAATTGTTTTTTTAACAGGAACCAGAGCTGATTATGGGAAACTCAAAGCTATAATGAGAGAGGTTTCAATTTCTTCAGAATTTTTTGATTGTTATATCTTTGTTACTGGTATGCACATGCTGGCGAAATATGGTTCTACTTATTCTGAGGTTTTGGCGGGAGGTTTTGGCGAGTATTTTACCTACATTAACCAAAATCACAGTGATTCAATGGATTCTGTGTTGGCAAAAACGATTAATGGTTTTTCTGATTTTATTAAAGAGATAAAGCCTGACCTTATTGTTGTTCATGGTGATAGGGTGGAGGCGTTAGCAGGCGCGATTGTTGGCAGTTTGAATAATATATTAGTATCACATATTGAAGGGGGCGAGGTTTCAGGAACGGTTGATGAATTAATTCGTCACGCCATATCAAAGCTTGCTCGTTTACATTTCGTTGCAAATAAAGATGCGCACAGGAGGCTTTTGCAGCTTGGAGAGAGGGCCGCGAGTATATTTACTATTGGTTCACCAGATCTTGATATTATGAAGGCAACGAACTTGCCAACTTTAGAGACAGTTAAAAAACATTATAGTATTGAATTTGAGACATATTCTGTGGTGCTATTTCATCCGGTAACAACTGAGATAGCTGATATGTACGAGTATGCTCAAAATTTTATTGAGGCACTAACTCAAGTGACCGGCAACTACGTGATTATTTTTCCAAATAATGATCTTGGTTCAGATGAAATACTTAAAACCTATAAAAATTTAGCGGGCGAGTCGCGATTTAAAATTATACCATCAATGCGCTTTGAATATTTTTTAACCATGATAAAATATGCTACATGTATGATAGGTAACTCGAGCGCAGGTGTTCGAGAGGCGCCCTTTTATGGGCTTCCTAGTGTCAATATAGGGACAAGGCAGAATAATCGAAGCTTTGTACAGAGCATAGTACATAGTAGCTATCAAGTTGGTGATATTGTCGAGGCTATTTATGTGGCACAGAAAATGGAAAGACAGATTGTTGATTATAAATTTGGCGATGGAGAGAGCAGCAAAAGATTTGTCAATATTTTAAAATGTGACGAAATTTGGTCGCTCACATCACAAAAATATTTCGTTGATTTACAGCCAGTAGAGTAGGGCTGTAAGTTCGGCGCCATCTAATGCAGAAATGGCTGGCGCACCAGAAAAAATGATGGAGCAAGGATGAGTATTGTGAGGTTTTTTCTTGAGGCTTTAAGAGGTATTATAGAGTGATTACACTGACGCCTTCTTTTCGCTGGCGAGATTTAGCCCAGCTTTTTTTTAACCGGCAAGTAAACGATGGAAAATTAGCACAACGGTGGTGTAAGAAAGAAGATGATTTCGTTTGGTTTTCTAAGCTAGCATGGTCGTTGCGAGCAATCGCTTTATGGTGGGAAAAAAGCCTTGATAGATCTTCGCCAACCATTTGGGTGCCTGGGTGCTACGACAATCGATGTTTATGCTTATTAAGACAAACTACAGCAAAGCTTATTTTTTATCCGGTGCAACTTGCTTTGACCCCCGATTGGGATGCTTGTCGGCAACTGGCGGAGCAAACGGCACCAGATATTTTTCTGTTACCGCATTTTTATGGCGTTGTTTCTGATGCGAGAGTAGCAAAGAAATTCTGTGCAGATCAAGGCGCGCTTTTCATAGAAGACGCTTCGCATATGTTAATGGCGGTTGAAAATGTAGGAGAAAGAGGAGATTTTGTGCTTTATGGTCTTGAGCGGCATGGCACGTTATCTCAGGGATCCTTGTGTGTTATGCGACCGTCTGCTAAGAAGTATGTTAAAAAACGAGAAGGTGAGTGCATTGCTTTAAATGATATTGCTGGTACATTTGGGACTCGCACGTACCCATTTTTTTATCCGTTGTTGAAACAAGCGCTGGAAAAATTTTCTCAAGGTTATTTGTCGCGTCTTAAGATGAAAAGGCTTGGCAAGAAAAATCGGCCGATAAGGCAAAGACCTTGTATGAGCCGTTGTGCTAAAAAGTTACTTTTTATTGAATCTGCACGGCTTTCTCATAATGTTGACTATTGCCAAAAACTCGAAGGAGTTTGGGTATATTTGTTGCGACAGAACAAGATCGAAGGAAAAAGGGTTTTATCTGATCGACAGCCTATTTTTTCTTCTTTTTTGTTTGATCTTCAGGAGGCTGGAAAGCTAGTAGTTTTGAGACAACAAGGATGGCCTGTTGTTGAGTGGCCTGAGTTGGCGCCAGAGGTTTCTGCTAATGCTATGCAGCATTCAGTAGCGCTTAAAATTAAAGCTAATAGGATTATTTTTTCTGTTCATCGGTCCTTGAATATAGGCGAGCTTGTGCGTAAATGTGGAAAATTAAAGCTTAATATAGCTTCTTTTAGGCTGCAAGTTGCTGAGCGTGACAGTTGGGAAAGGCACTTTCTTAAGATCGAAAAGAACAATTTATCACAGAGTTGGTTTTATGGCGATGCTAAGGCTGACTGTAAGCAGGTGGTCAAACGATTCATTGTTATGCAGAACGACCAACCTGTTGCTCTACTTCAGGTGATAGAGAAAAAAATATTGGGTTGTTTTAAGATTGTGCATGTAAATCGAGGTCCGTTGTTTTTTCAGGAAGATGAGCAAATATTTACAGCAGTATTTGCATTTTTAATGCGCCAGTATAGATGGTATAAGCGGACGTTGCTTTTAATGATGCCGGAGATGCCAGATAATGCCGCTAGTAAAGCTTTATTGTATCATCTGGGATATAAGCAATTGAGGCGTTTTAAATGGAGCTCTATTTGGATTGATTTAGCTCAGTCAAAAGAAGATCTTCGCTTGGCGTTACGGAGTAATTGGCGTCGCCAGTTGTCTGGTTCCGAGAAAAAGAAACTGTTATTTTTGGAGGGCTCGCTTCAAGATGATTGGCGCTGGTTGTTAGATCAATATCAAGCATTCACGGTTAGTAAGGGTTTTTCTGGGGTTTCTTACGAGCTTTTGGATGCATTGGTTAATGAGATGGGAGCTATGACCAACCCTAATTTTTCAGGGCACATTTATAAGGTCATATGGCAAGGAAAAACTATTGCTGGCACATTGATTGTTAGGCATGGATTAACAGCGACTTATTTGTTGGTGTGGACAGATCCAGAGTGTGGGCGGGATATGAATGTGTCTAACTTTTTGGTTTGGCATGCGATGATTCAATTGAAGACAATGGGATGTAAGTGGTTTGATCTTGGCGGCATTGCTAAAAAAGATTCGATGGTGTTAAAAGGTATTGACTCCTTTAAGTATGGCCTGGGTGGTGTAGAGTACCAATTGGTTGGAGGTGCTCTTGCATTTTGATCGGTTGACTTGGCATTACTGCAAGTATGAGAGACGCACGAAATTTTTGTCGTACTTTGTTTGTTGTCAATATAGGGGGATAATTTGAGAGTGCTTTGTGTGACACCTTGGTTTCCAGCTTATCAAGAAGACCCTGCTGGAAGCTATATTGTAGATTCTTTGCGAGCGCTTAGGAATTTAGGGCATGAGATTGATGTTTTGGTTACGCAGCCATGGAGGCCAAGATTTTTGCGGCGAGTTTCAAGAAGGACGGATTGGACCGATGAATTTCCTGTTCACTGGAGTCATTATTTCTCTATTCCCCGGCATTATTTTAGGTTTGTCTCTAATTGCTTTTATAAGTTAAAAGTCGTGTCTTTAATGAAGCGACTGCATAAACGATCCCCTTATCAGGTGATTCATGCGCACACAGAAATTTGTGGATTAGCTGCGGTGAAGATGGCTCAACAATCACATCTTCCTGTTATAGTGACAGTTCATGGGATAGATACTTGTGCAAGAATGTGGAAGGGGTTTGCTGGCAGGATGATTGATCATGCGTTATTACGTGCGACGAGAGTTGTTTTTGTTGGTGATCCGTTGGCTCGATTTTTTTCTGCTCGCCTTCCGATTGTTGATAATTTTCGTGTTGTTTCCAATGGGTTTCGAATGCCATTTGCGAACATGGTGAAACCTGATGAAGAGCCATGGCTTGGCCAGTTGCGATTGATTAGTGTGAGTAATTTGGTTGAGGGGAAGGGGGTTGACCTTAATATCCAGATGCTTGCAAAATTGCATAAAAAAGGTGTAAGAAATTGGCATTATACCATTGTCGGTGGTGGTGCAGACAGGAAAAAGCTGGAAGCGCTTGTGGTTGGATTGGGCTTGACCAAGTACATTGAATTTGTAGGTGCGTGTGACCATGATCGGGTGTATGCCTATTTGCGAAAAGCACATATTTTTGTTTTGCCGTCGTATCGTGAAGCTTTTGGTATTGTTTATGCGGAGGCGATGGCCATGGGTTTGCTTACTATTGCGGTTAAAGGGGAGGGTGCGGAAGCTATGATTAGGCACGGAGAAACAGGGCTGTTGGTGGAGCCAAAGAATGTCGATGACTTGGCTAATGTGCTCAGCATGGCTTTAATGGCACCTGATGAGATGAAGTTGATAGCCGTTCGTGGAAGAGAGTATATTTACAATCATTTTACGTGGAGACATCATGCAGAAAAGCTAGCAGAAGTTTATCAAGAGGCTCGTGGAGAGTGTGATGGTTCTTAGAAAAAAGACGAAAAAGGCATTGATGGTTTTTGTTGAGCCAACGCCGTACCTTTTGCCATTCATTGATGCGCTTGTACGCAAGGTTGGCGATGCGGATGTTGTGTTTTTAAAAGAAAATAGCACCCAGGATTGGAATATTACGCTTCCTCCACAATATCTCATTTTGGATAATCGTTTCAAAAGAATACGTTTTTTGGCGTCGCTTGTTTTGAGCCGAAGGTATGGTTTGATTCATGTGGCTGGATGGAGTCATCCTGTTTGCTTGTCTTTGATTCTTTTCTCTCGGTTCATTGGTACTCCACTTGTCGTGGAAAGTGACTCGCAGTTAAATATTAACCTGCCTTTTTTGAAAAAACTGGTTAAGCGACCGCTGTATTTCCTGTTATTTAAGTTGCCAAAAGCCTTTTTGCCCGGCGGTACTAGGCAGGCGGCTTATTTTCGCCACTATGGTGTTAAGCCAGGAAAGCTTGTGTTAGCTCAGATGACGGTCGATGTGCAAGCAATTCAGCGGCAAGTCCAGCGTATTTCCTGTGTTGAGCGATCAAGGATGAGAGCGAAGTATGCGGTGGTGGAGAAAGATATTGTTTTTTTGTTTGTTGGGAGGCTGCTTGATTGGAAAGGGTTAAAAGAATTAATGACCGCTTTCTCTGCACTTGATTGTCTTCGGGCGAAATTATGGGTTGTAGGTGATGGTGATTTGCGGCAGTATGTATCGACATGCGCCAGAGACGATGAGCGTATTGTCTATCATGGACGTGTTAGTGGCCAAGCATTGGTTCATTTGTATCATGCGGCGGATGTATTTGTACTTGCTTCGCATTTTGAGCCTTGGGGGCTTGTTGTGAATGAGGCGATGGCGGCGGGCTTGCCCGTGCTGGCATCAGATAATGTTGGGAGTGTTGATGATCTGGTTTTTCATGGAAAAACGGGGATGATTGCAAAAGCAAGGAATATAGAATCTTTGCGCTTAATGATGCAGTTTATGTTGAATGAGTCTGAAAAACGTATAGCAATGGGGCAGAGAGCTGCCGAGCACATAACGAAATGGACGGTAGACAATAGTGCTAGTAACGCGATAGCTGCCTGGAAGATGGCATCTAAACACAAGCGTGTAGACTGGTAGAGTATGGCGCTTTTAGGGGTATTGGGGTTTTGACAAATGCGAATTAAAAAACGAAGTTTTTTCGAATTATTTTTCCCATTGATGCTTATTGCTTTTATTGGGCAAGGAACGCGGTTTGTGGATTTTTTGGTTTCTAGCAATTTGCGATGGTTGTTACTGCTGTTACTGTTTGGTTATTTGTTGTCGAAAAAAAAACTGTTGAGAGGCGTTAATAACTATTTGCTTCTTATTTTACTGCCGTATTTGGTGTGGTGTATCCTGACTGCGACATGGTCACAAGTATTTTGGCTATCTTTTATGAAAAGCGGCATGTTTTTTGTGGTAGTTATTGCTTTGGTGTCTGCTGGTGTTGAGTGGGTTCGACGATATGGTTGGGTTAGGTGTCTCGATTGCTTGTTTTGGGTTCTTGTTGTTGCGTTGTTGTCAGCTTTTTTTGGTATAGGTTCTTCTGGTTCGATAGATTCCATGGGGACTGTCCAATTATACGAGGGGCTTTCGGGTAACGCGAATACTTTGGGGTTTTTATTAGCCCTTGCTTTTCCTTTTTTATTGTGGCGTCTGTATTATTATTGGTCGCGGCTGGCGTCTCGATGTTTGTATGGTGGGCTTTTGGGCTTGGATTTGTTTTTTCTTTTTAAGACGTTTGCCCGGGGAGATACGCTCATTGTTTTATGTATATTGCTCGCTTTTTTGATGAGCTTTCAGCTGCGTAAGCAATTGACGTGGATTCTTAGTGGCGCACTTTTGCTGTTGCTCCTGTGTTTTTTGGCGCAACCCCTTATTGTGAGTATGGTGACAGCACATTTTTATAAACAGGGTGCTCGTACTGATGATGTTCTATCAAGCCGTCAGAAAGTTTGGCAGGTATCGTATGAGCAGGCGGTGAAAGGAGGTTGGTTTGGCGGTGGTTTTGGCGCCACAATAGGCGACAATACTTTTGTCTTGAGGCATCTTGCTGTTGGCAGTTATGGGCGTGAGAAAGGCAACTCCCAGCTAGCTATTATAGAAGAAACGGGCGTTGTGGGTTTATTGTTTTATGCAATGTTACTAATCACTTTTTTCTTTCAAGCTATTCGTTATTATCGGTCGCTCGAGGGTTCTGAGAAGGTGATGCTGGGTATTGTGCTTGGATCGCTTGTTGGGTTGTTGGTGGAGTCTATTCCTGAAGGCTGGTGGGATGCGCCAGCTTCTTCTGAGGCGATGTGTTTTTGGACGCTCTTTGGGGTGGTGATTGGTTTGATAAATCTCAAAAAAAGGAAAGTACGTTGTTATGGATGCACTTCTGTGGAAGCGCCGTCTTGGACGCTTATATCCGATTCTGCCGCTTCTAAAGCGTAGCAGGCCGCGCAAAATTATATTGCTATACCATGCTGTTGGTGCTGGTTCGCAAGCGCTTGATATTACTTTGTTTGCTCAGCAAATGCAGTGGTTAAATGCGCATTGTAACGTTATGGCGTTAACCGATCTGTTAAATACGCCATTTGATAAAAAGAAGATACAAGTGGCAATTAGCTTCGACGATGGATATGCTTGCCTCTATGAGCATGCCGCACCTATTTTATCTAAGCTAAATATGCCAGCTACTGTATACATTAATACGGGTTGGATGGGGGAGTCTGTAGAGCAGCGTAAGTCCTCTGATCCTAGTTTGGGACATTATCATGATGAGGCTTTTCTTACCTGGGAAGAGGCGCATCAGTTGGCGCGACAAGGTTGGGAGATTGGCTCGCATGGTGTAAATCATCTTGATTTCACTAAGCTTTCAATAGCTGAAGCAAAGAAAGAGCTCGCAGCTTCCAAGCAAGCTATTGAAGCTCGCCTTAATAACGAGTGCGCTCATTTTGCGTATACTTGGGGTCGGCATACTAAATCATTGAGAAGAGACGTTGTTGATAATGTTGGCTATCGTTATGCTGCAGCGGCGCATCATGCATCATGGACTAAAAAAGAAGATCTGCTAGCTTTACCGCGGATGAATATTGAGAAAGGGTATTCTATGGAAGATTTTAAAGGCATTGTATTGGGTAAGTGGGACTATTTGCAATGGATTCACAAGGTCAAAGGGTTGTTATGAAGCTAGGTATTAACGCTTTTAATATTCGGGTAGGTGGCGGGCTTTACCATTTGGTTGAGCTGTTATCTTCAGTAAACCCTTTAGATTACGGCTTTTCTACAGTTGTCCTCTGGGCAAACCAGGCGACCTTAAGCAAGGTGCCCGATAAAATCTGGCTTCAGAAGGTAGAGGTTCGAGCGTTAAATAAAGGATGGTTGAGTAAGTTGTACTGGAGCTTTTTTATTTTTCCTAAAGAGGCAAGGCATTGCGACCTTTTGTTTGTCCCTGGCGGCAGTTATTTGGGCCGTTTTAAACCTTTTGTGAATATGTTTCAAAATGTGTTGCCCTTTGAGCCTAAAGAAAGAAGCCGTTATTTATTGAAGTCTCCAGGCCTTTATGTTAAGTATGCTTTGCTTCGCATGATTCAGGGGTTGACATGTAAGCGAGCTCAAGGAGCTGTTTTTCCTTCTGGTTATGCAAAGAAATTAATTTATAATAGTGTGAAGCAGATGGATACTCAGCGCTGTACGATTATTTCGCATGGCATTAACCCTATCTTTAGGGATGCTTTTGTGCGCGATCATTCGTCTAAGCTGGACGGTGTTATTCGATTGCTCTATGTCTCTACCATTGATTTATATAAGCATCAATGGCACCTAATAAAAGCCGCGCAAATGCTGCGTCAAAAGGGTTTTCGTGTTGTGCTTGACTTGGTTGGTTCTGTGGGTAATGCGAGCGCATTGTCTCGGCTGCAGTCTGCAATGAAGCAAGCGGACCCATCGCAAGCGTTTATTTATTATCGAGGTAGTGTTGATTATTTGGCATTGCCGGCATTATATCATCAAGCAGACATTTTTGTTTTTGCCTCAAGTTGTGAAAGTATATCAAGTATTGTTCTGGAAGCCATGGCATCGAGGTTGCCTATCGCATGCTCGAATCGTAGTGTTATGCCGGAAGTATTAAGAGATGCGGGGGTTTATTTTGATCCTGAAGATATAGGCAGTATTGTCGAGGCGATCAGCTGCTTAATTGAAGATGGGGGGTTGAGGCAGAGCTGTGCTGATAAGGCGGCTCAATATGCTTCTGGTTATTCTTGGGAGCTTTGCGCGAATCAAACCTTTTCCTTTTTGAAACAGATAGCTACTGAATCTAAGGTTTGAGAAAAACAGGCAGGCGATAAATTAGAGTTTCGTACAAAAAAGCAAAGGTTTTCTCAGGCGCCCATTAAGCGCTGAATGGCATCAATGATAGTAATGTAGCAGCAATATTTCTATAAGCCCTATAGAAATGGTTTTGAAGTAATGAAAGGAATTTTTTATCATGTGCGGTATAACCGGTTTTCAGGGTCAATTTGATGAGAAGCTGCTTTCTGTTATGGCCAAGCAAATGGTGCATCGTGGTCCAGATGGTCAAGGAAAGGTGTTTTTTAAGGGCGCTAGCGATTTTACTGGGTTAGCTCACGCACGTTTGTCTATTATTGATTTATCAGATGCTGGTCACCAACCAATGAGCGTTGAATGTGATAGATGCCAGAAGAACGATGTGAAACCAGAACAAAAATTATGGTTGACTTATAATGGGGAGTTATATAATTATAAAAAATTAAAAGCTGAGCTTTCAGCAAGGGGCCATTCTTTTTTTTCTCAGTCTGACTCTGAAGTTATATTGCATTGTTACGCTGAATATGGGCCTGGGTTTTTAGAAAAATTAAACGGTATTTATGCTTTTGCTTTATATGATGGTAGGCTTTCGGGTCAGAAAGAAGGTGTTCAACCTGGCGATTTAATTATTGCTCGAGATGGTTTTGGCGTTAAGCCTTTGTATTATTCTTCTACGCAACAAGGTATTTTATTTGCCTCTGAATTAAAATCTCTTCTGTGTTCTGATTCGGTGGAGCGAGAGATTGATCTAACGGCTCTTGATCATTACTTGACGTACTTATGGTCGCCTGGCGAACAGACTATGCTTAAGTCTGTAAAAAAGCTGTGCCCAGGCCATGCTATGCTTATTAGAAATCACCAGATTCAACGACATTGGCAATATTACGACGTCCCCGTTGGGCAAGAAAAAAACAGCAACATGAGCTTTGATTCTGCCGCGACTCAGCTTAAAGAAAAATTATCATCTGCTATTGAGCGCCAAATGATTGCGGATGTTCCAGTTGGCGCATTTTTGTCGGGTGGTTTAGATTCTAGTTCGATTGTTGCATTAATGCGCGATCAAAACCCCGATATGGATATTGATTGCTTTACTATTCGAACTAGCTCGCAAAATAATGAAGGTTTTTCAAATGATTTGCCTTATGCACAAAAGGTTGCGAAGCATTTAAAGGTTAATTTACATATTGTTGATGCGCAACCTAATATGATTATGCGTTTACCAGAAATGTTGTATCATTTAGATGAGCCTCAAGCAGACCCTGCCCCTATCAATGCTCTTATGATATCAGAATTAGCTCAGTCACTGGGTGTTAAAGTGTTGATGTCGGGCGCGGGGGGGGATGATTTGTTTACAGGTTATCGCCGCCATTACGCTTTACAGTTAGATAAATATTGGCAATGGGCTCCTAGAAAAATAAAGGAAATTACAGCAAATTATTGCCGTCACGCGTTATCTGGTGGTGGTTTTGGTGTTAACCAGCCAGTGACTCGTCGAATACTGAAACTGTTAAAAGATTGTGATAAATCAGGAGATGACCGCACTGCAAGTTTTTTTGCATGGAGCAATGCGAATATAAGAAATCGTATATATAGTGACAGAGTAAGATCTAACTTTATCTCTGCGGATGATCATTCTGTTTTGTTGGAGTCATTAAATTATGTTAATGATTGTAGTCGATTAGATAAGATGTTGTACCTTGAGCTAAAACATTTTCTGGTCGATCATAATTTTAATTACACAGATAAAATGTCTATGGCAAAAGGAGTGGAGGTTCGAGTACCTTTGCTCGACCCAGATTTAGTAAGATTTGCGTTTACAATACCTGATTATTTCAAACAAAAAGGTAAAGTTGGTAAGGCGGTTTTCAAGCGAGCAATGGAGCCTTTTTTACCGAGAAATGTTATTTATAGACCAAAAACAGGGTTTGGTGCACCGTTGAGGCATTGGCTCCATCATGATTTGAAAGAGATAATTTCGGAAGTGTTATCTGAGAAATCATTAAATGCAAGAGGGTTGTTCAATCCAAAAACAGTGTCGAATTTAATCGAGTTAGATAAAAGTGGGAAGGCAGATGTAGCCTATGTTATTTTCGCTCTCTTCAGTGTGGAATTATGGTGCCGGCAGTTTATAGATGTTAAGATTCCAACAATGTTAACCTTTTAGCAGGGTCATTATGAAACAGATTCTACAAAGTTTAAATTCTGGACAAGTATTACTTGAAACTATCCCTGCCCCCAAAGATCGCAAAGGCGAGTTGCTAATTCAATCACATTGCACGCTAATATCAGCAGGCACCGAACGCATGCTGATGGATTTCGGGAAAGCAAGCATTCTTGGCAAAATCAAACAACAACCAGACAAGGTCAAAGAAGTTCTGGCAAAAGTAAAAACAGACGGGCTCATGACGACGCTGGACGCGATTAAGTCCAAGCTAGATCAGCCCATCTCGCTGGGCTATTGCAATGTAGGGCATGTGCTCGATGCAGGTGGCGTTGAAAGTTTTCAGGCGGGAGATCGTGTTTTATCAAATGGCGCACACGCGGAGATTGTTCGCGCACCCAAAAACTTATGTGTCAAAATCCCTGATGTTGTCACCGATGAAGAAGCTGTTTTTACGGTGCTTGGCGCCATTGGGTTGCAAGGTATTCGTTTGTTGAAGCCAACACTGGGTGAATGTGTTGTGGTTCAAGGCTTGGGGTTAATTGGTCTCATGGCCGTTCAACTGCTCATTGCCCATGGCTGCAGAGTATTGGGCGTAGATTTTGATAAAGAAAAACTTGCGTTAGCACAGCAATTTGGCGCAGAAGTGGTCGATCTATCCGCTGGCGAGAATTTAATAACGCGCGCCGAGCGATTTTCCCGAGGGCGAGGCGTGGATGCCGTGTTAATCGCTGCTTCAGCAAAAACAGATGATATTGTTCATCAAGCGGCAACGATTTCTCGCAAACGCGGCAGAATTATTCTAATCGGTGTTGTTGGGCTTGATCTAAAACGCGATGATTTCTATAAAAAAGAGTTAAGCTTCCAGGTGTCATGTTCCTATGGTCCAGGGCGCTACGATGCTGATTATGAAGCGCGAGGCCAAGATTACCCCGTTGGTTTTGTGCGCTGGACAGAACAACGCAATATGGAAGCTGTCTTAGATATGATGGCGACAGGTAAGCTAGACGTTAAGCCGTTGGTGAGCCGACAATTTGCTATTGATGATGCACAGGCGGCCTATGGTGCTTTAGAAAACAGGGCGAACCTTGGCATTATCTTGCAATACCCGGAGCAACAAAGCCTGGTAAGGACGGTTGATCTCAAGCCTGGCAGCGACTCAAAAATGCATCATTCACGACCCAAAGCCCATACTCAAATAGCGTTTATCGGCGCCGGTAATTATGCCAGCCGCATACTCATGCCAGCATTCAAAAAAACAGATGCAACATTGGCAACAGTGATTACTAGTCAAGGTGTAAGTGGCGTCATCCACGGAAAAAAACACGGATTTAAACAGGCTGGAACGGATTTTGATGATGTGTTAACCAGCGCAGATGTTAATACCGTTGTCATCGCAACACGTCACAACCTGCACGCCAAGCAAACGCTGGCCGCTCTGCAGTCCGGAAAACATGTTTTTGTAGAAAAGCCGCTTTGTTTGACCCTGTCAGAACTAGCAGAGATAGAAGCGTACTATAACACATCATTGGCACCGCCCTCGTTATTAATGATAGGCTTCAATCGTCGATTTTCTCCTCACGTGAAGAAAATAAAGGCATTGCTTCAGCCCATAAGCAGCCCAAAAAACTTCATTATGACAGTTAACGCAGGCGCAATTCCCAAAGATCACTGGACGCAAGATCCTGTGATAGGTGGCGGACGTTTAATCGGTGAAGGGTGTCATTTTATTGATTTGCTCAGGCATTTAGCTGGCGCATCTATCATCCATGCTGACATTAGCGCACTCGCCGGCCTGCCAGACGGGACTCCGCGTGATGAAAACATAACAGTGACGCTGAAATTTGCCGATGGCTCTTGCGGCACAGTTCATTATTTTGCGAATGGGCATAAGGCTTTTCCCAAAGAGCGCCTCGAAGTTTTTGCTGATGGTAAAGTTATTCAGATGGATAATTTCAGAAAAATGCAGGCATGGGGCTTTAAAGGTTTTAAAAAAATGAACTTGCGACGTCAAGATAAAGGCCAGATGGCATGTGCTCAGTCTTTCGTTAAGGCTATTGAGATGGGTGGTATAGCCCCTATTGCTTTAGAAGAGGTTTTTGAAGTTACGAGGGTATGCATTCAGCTCAAAAAACAGCTGTAATAACAAAATGCAAAAATAGGTCAAAGTAAGATAGGATGAAAGAGGGGAACCGTATGATAAATTACGACAATGTGGCTGAAGATCGAGCAGGTTCTTCTAGTGTGTCTCGTATATGCGTAGTTGGATTGGGTTATATAGGGTTGCCGACAGCCTCCCTTTTGGCAACGAAAGGTTTTAATGTTCTGGGTGTTGATGTTAGCGAGCATGTAGTTAACAAAATCAACCACGGTGAAATCCATATTGTCGAACCCGGGCTTGATATTCTGGTCAAATCAGCCATTCACTCGCAGAATCTTAAAGCCTCTTTGCAGCCTGCACCAGCCGATGTATTTATTCTCGCTGTGCCCACGCCGTTTACCAAAGACAAAAAGCCCGATCTCTCTTATGTTAAAGCGGCGGCAAAATCTATCGCAAAAGAGCTCGTTGAAGAAAACCTTGTCATTTTAGAATCCACATCACCCGTAGGTGCAACGGAGTTGGTTAGAGACGTCATTCAAGCGGAGCGACCAGATCTGAAGGCGGTTTATTATGCGCATTGTCCCGAGCGCGTGATTCCTGGAAAAGTGTTACAAGAGCTGGTGGAGAATGATCGTGTTGTTGGCGGTATTGATGAAGCCTCGACGGAGAAAACAGCCACTTTTTACGAAACTTTTGTTCACGGTAAGGTATTAAGAACAAATGCAAGAACAGCCGAGCTATGCAAGCTTACGGAAAACGCTTCTCGTGATGTGAATATTGCCTTTGCGAATGAATTATCTTTGGTGTGTGATGAGCTCAACATCAATGTTTGGGACTTGATTCATCTGGCTAATCATCATCCGCGGGTCAATATCTTGCAGCCTGGCCCTGGTGTTGGTGGCCACTGTATTGCTGTTGATCCGTGGTTTATTATTTCTAGTTGTCCGGAACAGGCGCAATTAATGACAGCAGCAAGGGCAGTCAATGATGGAAAGCCCGATTGGGTGATTGGTAAAGTCAAAAAAGCCGCAGCGAAATTCAAGGCGCCTGTGATAGCTTGCTTGGGGCTGGCGTTTAAGGCGAATATTGATGATTTGCGGGAATCACCGGCTAAGATGATCACACAAAAAATTATAGAGGCAGATATTGGCCAGGTGATTGTTTGTGAGCCCAATGTTCGGGAGCTGGAAGGCTTTCATTTAGTGGATCTGCATACGGCAGTGGAAGAAGCTGATATTTTCGTGATCCTTGTCGACCACAAGGAATTTTTATGCTTAAATCGAGGTCTCTTGGATGAGAAAATAGTTATCGATACAAAAGGGATGTTGAATGAAAAAGATCATGATCGTGTTCGGTACCCGACCCGAAGTCATCAAAATGGCGCCCATTGTAAAAGCACTGGAATTATCGCCTGATTTTTCGGTCGTTACCTGCGCAACCTCTCAGCACCGTTCGATGCAAGATCAGATGGTGAAGCTCTTTCAATTACGCGTTGATTATGATCTTGAAATCATGCGAGCCAATCAAGATTTAAACTATGTTACGGCAGCTTGTATTAAAAGAATCAAACCGGTTTTGGAGCGAGAAAAACCAGACATGGTCTTGGTTCAAGGCGACACAACGACGGCCTTTGTTGCAGCACTTGCCGCTTTTTATCTACATATCCCCGTGGGTCACGTGGAAGCTGGATTGCGAACGAACGATCTATTTTTACCCTTTCCAGAGGAGGGTAATCGCCAATTGTTATCGCGGATAGCAAGCTTACATTTTGCCCCTACCAAAGTCTCCGGTAATAATTTATTAAAAGAAAATATCAGCGCAGATAAGATTAATATTACAGGAAATACGGTGATTGACGCTTTGTTCTGGATGCGAAAACGCCTGGACATTGATCGGGTGAATCGTATTTTGGATGCAAGGGTCGTCGATATTATTGCGAGAAAAAAGCCCTATGTGCTTATAACAGGACATCGTCGTGAGAGCTTTGGTGAGGGTTTTACGTCTATTTGTAAGGCTATCCAGTTGTTGTCTGCGCAGCATCCAGATTGTTCTTTCGTTTATCCCGTGCATTTAAATCCGAATGTGCGAGATATCGTTTTTGAGGAGCTGGGAGATCGTAATAATATTATTTTATGTGATCCTGTTGATTATGAGCCTTTTGTTTATTTGTTGGAGCATTGTAAGTTGGTACTGACAGACTCCGGTGGCGTACAAGAGGAGGCGCCGTCTTTGGGTAAGCCGGTGTTAGTGATGCGCGAAAAAACAGAGCGCCCAGAGGGTGTGGATGCTGGTACAGCCAAGCTTGTTGGAACGAAGGTTGATTCAATTGTGACGGAGGTTTCTCGTTTATTGAATGATCCAGGCGCGTATTTAGCGATGGCTAATGCCGTGAATCCTTATGGTGAGGGGTTGGCGAGCGAAAAAATCTTACAAGCCATCTCCACGACCATTCGGGAAAGTGTCTGTACAGTTTGATCTTAATGTGTTGTTTGCGCTTCAATTTTTTGGTTAGCGTGTTCCCAATATTTAATGAGCAAGCCAGATGCTAAATAAGGCAGAAACGCGACCCAATAGATTTCAGCAGCCTCTCCCCTAAAGAATAGAGCGATGCAAGCAACCCAGCCCAACGCCCACAAATTCAAACAAACACCCCAACCCAACACCCATCGATGCGAAAACCCCAAAATAATCAATCGCTGATACCAATGCTCACGATGCGCCTCCCAGGGCTTCTGCCCCTTTAGCACCCGCTTAATCAAAGTATAAGTCGCATCCAAAGAAAACAACAAAGTGATAGCAAACAAAAGCATTCCCTTCTGAGGCGCTTGCAAAAACGCATAAATCAAATATCCCCCAAGAAGATACCCAAGAAACGTACTCCCAATATCCCCCAAAAAGAGCTTCGCCTTCGGAAAGTTAACGCGGAAAAATCCCAACAACGCGCCAATCAAAATAGCCATTTCATTAAAAAACCAACCAGCGATGATCATAATACCTATCGCAATCGCGATGCCTTCCATCGCGGCGTAGCCGTCTGTTCCATCCATGAAATTATAGAGATTCAAAAACCACGCCCAAGCGAGCGTCAGAATAATGCATGCGGTGATGCTATAGCTGTGCAGGTGGTGTTGTCGATAAATAAAAATCGGCAATCCTGTCGCGCAGAGCTGAAGTAGCAAGCGCACCGTGGGTTTAATGGAAAAACGATCATCCACAAACCCAAGAATAGCGACGGGAATACTGCACAAGAGAAACACTTTCTCAAAAGCATTAAATTGTGTGTAATGCGATGTAAAAAGTAACGAGCATCCTAAAAAGACATAAAAAACAAAAACAATCAGCAAGCCGCCGCCCCTTGGCGTGGTTTCTGTGTGAGAGCTTCGGTGATTCACGGTATCGAGTATGTTGAGTTTTTTACACAGTTTGACAAACGTTGGCGCGAGCGCAAAAGAAAGAAGAAAGCTTGCGATGCCTAATAATAGGGGCTGTAGCACGATCATAAAAAATCCTTACTTTTTCTGTAGATAAGCATGAACCATATCGGCCACGCCGTCTTCATAAGTAGACGCTTGTTGAAAACCAAGTGTTGCCAAGTTGCTTGATGGCACTGTCACAAAAGAATCATACAAACGCATCATCAATGCCGGTTTCACGCGTTGTAAAAGTAAACGAAGCAGTGCCGGCATTTTAAAAACACGGGTGCGTTTATCAAATTGCTTCGCAATAAGCTTCACCAGCTCAGAGGTGCTGCTGTCTTTGTTGTCTGAAATTAAATAAGTTCCTTGCGCGGATTCATCAATGAGTAATTTAATGAGTGCAATCAGATTATTAATGGACACCATGCTGCGATGATTATCAATGCCGCCCAAAGGCAGTAACGAATGTTTTTCAACTAGCTTCATAAGAGCGAGCAGGTTGCCTTTGGCGCCAGGGCCATACACTAAAGGAGGCCGAATGATGGCGACATGAAAGGCATTGGAGGATTGCGCTAAGTCGTTCAGGTAATTTTCCGCCATTAACTTACTTTTGCCATACGGATCCTGTGGATCGCAAATCGTTTTTTCGTCATAAATGGTTTCATGCGCAGATTCGCCAAAGACTTTTGATGAGCTGAGATAAATAAATTGTTTAACACCAGCGTTCAATGCGTTATCGGCAAGTTTTTTGGTTAACAAATAATTGGCGTTGTAATACGCATCGTCAGGCGTTGCTTTGGACTGATGTGCTAAACCAGCTAAGTGTATAACGCAGTCTATATCGTTCATTGCGATGTGATCAACGTTTTCTAGCCGTACTTTTGTTGGAACCATGTCGAAATGTTCTGAAAATTGCGGCACTAAAAGTGAGCCTATAAAGCCGGAGGCACCTGTGACGAGTATTTTTTTCCTCATACGACCTCTTCCTGTAAATGCAGTGTTGATAGGATCCTTTCAACAAAGTTATCCATAATGTTCGTGCGCATGTATTTTTGCACAAAGGCTTCTCGCGGGTAGTGGGGCAGGCTATCCGATTGGCTCAGTTGATTCAATATATTAATACAGGCGTCTTTATCGCAAGGTTCAAATACATGAACCCCATCTTTGACCTCTTCTTCAAGAAACCGCTTGGCCTCGCCTGAAACGCCGGCGACGATCGTTTTACCGGTGGCGGCGTATTCAAAGATTTTTGAAGGTAAGACTTTTTTAAAGGCATTGTGATTGTTGAGATGCAAAAAAAGAATGTCTGATTGCTGGTAAAGCGGGATGAGTTGATCTCGTTTTACCGGCGCCATGAGGTTGACGTTGCTAAGGTGATTGGTTTTCTCTTGCAGTTCTTTGAGCTGTCCGCCTGCGCCACAAAGCTGAAAGTTAATTTGCGGTAAGCTATTGGCTATTTCAGGGAACAGCGCATGCAATCCTTGCCCTTGTCCCATGTTGCCAGCGTAGGTCAGTGTTAATGAGGTATCGGTTGTTTGTCGAGCGCTAAAGTGATGTTCGGTGAATTCGTCGTCAATACCGTTGGTAAAAACGCTGCAAGGCGATAAGTTGGTATACGTTTGGAAATAGGGGAGGAAAGCCGGCGAGACTACATTAATATAGTTCGCGGATTTCATAGTGTAGGCTTCTACTTTTTTGAATAATTTGAGAACGGGTTTTTGAACGCGTTTTTGCAAGAGGTCGTTCATGGTATCGACAAAAATATCTCGTATATCCAGAATAAGTGGGATGCGTTGTTTTTTTGCGATACGCGCACCAAGAAAAGCGGTGAAGAGGCGGGAAGATGTTGCAACGACGGCATCATAGCGGTTTTTCTTGGCATGTTTTATGGCGTGTGAATAGAATTTTTTAAAGGCTTTGGCTTGGCCGACAAAGTCACTGTTGTGTGAGGGTAGTTGCACTCGCGTGAGTTTGATGTTTTGATCCTGCTCATTGGCCATAGGCTCGATTTTGTATTCATGATACCGGTTGGGGTGTGTTGTGAAGACTTCGATCTCTAGGTTTGTTTGGTTGGCTTTGGTGAGGGCGTCGACCAGTGCCTTGCAGCGAAATGAGCCGGCACAGAGGTCGGGTGGGTAATAAAAGCTTAGTAGCAATATTTTCATCTTTTGAGGCACTTCCTTGTGATCCGATGTAGGTTTGTGTTTCGTGGGAATTCCTGGGTGTTATCTGGATACCGCGGTCAAGCCGCGGTATGACATTATTCCAAATTCCAATCAGGCCATACCATTATTTCAATCAGGTCATCCCGTCATTCTATTGGGTCATCCCGCGGCTTGACCGCGGGATCCATCGACCCCATAGCTAGCAGCCTAGCGATCTTTGCCCTCGAAATCAATGGATGCCCATCATTAAATACTATATAATTTTCTATCATTAAGCCCACTCCGCTGATTTTTATGGATAAACACAAGCGAGTATTACGTTATTATCGCACCTTAAAATACATCAAGCCGTCGCAGATCGTCTGGCGTTTGATTCGCAAATACTACCAACCCAAAATCTCACTTGAATTGCCCGTGATTAAGTTGGCTTCGCAGGTAGGCAAAGTCTGGCAAGGTTCGATTTTAAGAACAAAAAAGTATTTTGAAGCCAGAAAAATTCATTTGTTGCATGAAAGTTTGGATGTATCCGAGGCCATATGGCAACAGAGCCGGGCAAAAGAAAAGCTATGGCGCTATAACCTGCACTATTTTGAGTATTTATTGTCAGAGAATCCAGAAAGTGTTCATGCGGGGTTGAAGCTTTTCGAGTCTTGGCTGACAATGTGTCCGCCTTACACAGAAGATGCTTGGGAGCCGTATCCTCTCTCACTGAGAATAGTAAATTTAATCAAGCTAGTGTTTGATGGGAGAGGCCAGCTAACCCCCGCGATGCTTGATAGTCTTTACCTTCAGGCACGCTATTTATTTAAAATCCCAGAATACCATTTACTGGGTAATCATTTGTTTGAAAACGCCAAGGCGCTTGTGTTTGCAGGCCTGTTTTTTCAGGGACAGGAGCCCAAGCGATGGTTGAAATTGGGTTGGAAGTTGTTAAAGCGAGAAATTACTGAGCAAATTTTAGATGACGGCGGTCATTTTGAATTGTCGCCCATGTATCACGTTATTATCTTGGAGGGTTTGTTGGATCTCTATAATCTGTGCCAGTATACCGGCCATGCATGGCCTAAGGCTTGGACGAGCAAGATACAGAAAATGCGTCATTGGCTTAAAGTGATGCAGCATCCTGATGGTGAGATTGCTTTTTTTAACGATGCGACGTTGGGTGTAGCGGTGAATCCTCAATCGATTGAGACCTATGCGATGAAGTTGGGTTTGCCTGATGTTGCCTCGGTACCAGAAGGTATTACGTATTTGCCAAAAAGCGGCTATGTGCGGATGCAAAAGGGTGATGCCGTGCTTTTGGCGGATTGTGCAGAGGTAGGCGCGCGGTATTTACCTGGCCATGCTCACGCGGATACTTTGTCGTTTGAGTTTTCAGTGGGCAAGCAGCGGATCTTTGTTAATTCAGGAACGAGTACCTATCAAAACTTAACACTGCGTGCTTATCAGCGTAGTACGGAAGCGCATAATACCGTGGTGGTGAATGGTGTAAATTCTTCTGAGGTGTGGGGTGCGTTTCGCGTAGGTAAGCGCGCTGTTCCGCTGGGCTTGCAGTTTGATGAAGCACCAGAGATGCTTAAAGTGGCATGTGCTCATACAGGTTATGACATTCGTGCGGTCAAGGGTTGTCATCAAAGAGAGTGGCGGCTGAGCACCGGTTCTTTGGAGGTGAAAGATCTTTTGCATGGCAATGTGACCGGCACCGTCAATTATTATTTATGCCCACGGGTGGCATTGCGCGCTACTTCGTCGGATCAGTATCTATTGGCTGCTGACGGACAAAAGATACAGTGTCATCTTGAAGGCGCGATGCGGCATACATTGACGTCAGCTTCTTTTTATCCTGGCTTTAACATTGTTGAAAATGCTAGTGCAATTGAAGCAAGTTTTTCTCATCAAGCAACCATGAAAGCAACCTGGTGTGATGATAATTAGTCCTTTACTGCCTGATGGGTTTGGCGTATAACTGATTGAGTAATATGCACTTTAACAAGGAAGTTAGACATGTATAGAAAATTTTACCGGCTGTTTGCGAATATCTTCGATATATCGATCGTGCCGCTTGCTTGGTTCCTTGCGTATTGTTTTCGATTTAATTTTGCTACCATGCCGACGTCAGTCCTTTTTGAGGCCGCGGCTGTTTTTTCCTGTGTTTTTCCCATTCAGGTTTTCTCTTATTGGTTTTTCGGGCTTCATCGTAGTATCTGGCGTTATGCTTCTATGACGGATTTATTGCGTATTGTGAAAGCATCCATAATGAGTGTTTGTCTTTTGGCGGCTGTGCTTTTCATGTTGGGTGATTTGAGCAGTGTGCCGAGATCTATTTTGCCGCTTTATTTGATTTTGCTTGTGATCCTGCAAATCGCCCCAAGAGTTTTCTACCGCTGGTTGTTTGATAGAAAACTGACGATGACAAAACACGGAAAAAAAGCACTGATTGTTGGTGCGGGCCGAGGTGGAGAAAGTATTATTCGAGACATGCTGCGTTCACACAGTTTTCAATATCACCCGGTGGCTGTGGTAGATGATGATCTCGCCAAACAAGGACAAGAGATCCACGGTGTTCGGGTTGTGGGCAAGGTGAGTGATGTTGCTGATGCAGCACTACGTTATCAAGTGGACATGATTATTATTGCGATTCCGGCAGCGACGTCACCACAGATTCGAGCGATCCTGGAACTCATTAAAACGCTAAGTATCCCTGTGCGTATTTTGCCAGGCTTAGAAGATCTTGTTTCAGGTCGTGTTGATATTGATTCCTTAAGAGAAGTAAAGATTGAAGATTTGCTAGGTCGTGACGTGGTGCATCTAGCCAATGAAGCAGCAAGATTTCAAATGCACAATAAAACAGTGCTGGTGAGCGGGGGCGGTGGCTCGATTGGGTCAGAGTTGTGCGCTCAAATTGCAACGTATTACCCTGATTGTTTGATAGTTGTCGATAATTCAGAATTTAATCTCTACAAATTAAATCTTGAATTGAGCCAGCGATTTCCTCAGTTGAATATTTCGCAATGCTTGGTCAATGTTGCTGACAAGCCTATGCTTAAGCAGGTGTTCGAGCAGTATCAACCGAACATTGTTTTCCATGCGGCAGCCTATAAACACGTGCCCATGTTAGAGTCGCAGCTCCAAGTCGCCATTAAAAATAATATTATTGGCACGCAAAATATAGCTGATCTCTCGGATGAATATCAAGCTGAGAAATTTGTCTTGGTTTCAACGGATAAGGCGGTGAATCCTACCAACATAATGGGTACGACTAAAAGATCAGCCGAAATTTATTGTCAAGCGTATAATTCGCATTCAAAAACCAAGTTTATTTCTGTTCGGTTTGGTAATGTGCTGGGTTCTGTGGGTAGCGTTGTGCCCTTGTTTGAAAAACAATTGAAAGCCGGGGGACCCCTGACGGTAACGCACCCCGATATGACAAGATTTTTCATGACGATTCCCGAAGCCGCTAGCTTGATTCTTCAAGCGTTTGTTATCGGGGGTGGTGGGGAAATTTTCGTATTAGACATGGGTGAATCTGTGAGGATCCAGGACCTGGCTAAGCGCATGATCGAGCTTGCAGGAAAAACGCCCAATGAAGATATTATGATTGAGTACACTGGATTACGCGCAGGTGAAAAGCTTTATGAAGAATTGTTTTATGATGCTGAAACGTTGATTCCGACGGGGAATAAAAAAATATCGCAAGCGCTGGCTAGCTGTATGTCTTATGAAGAAGTGCAGCGGATTTATGCAGAGATTCAAGTCGCCACACTAGAGCAAGATGAACGAGTGTTGTCGGTATGTTTGGCGCAACTTGTGCCGTGTTATGCAAAAACACATGCAAAGGCCGCTATTTCTGGATGATTACCTTTCCAAACTAGCAAGCCGAAACACAAGACTCAAATCCAACGTCGTACTATTCAAATCATGATCCAACGAAAACATCTGCCCAATCGACGCTTGCGCACCAAAATAAGGATTAGTGAAATAAGCTACACCAATCTTAGGCTGAATAATCGCACCATCACCAAAAGCTAACCCACCACCACCGGCAGCACCACCCATGAGCTCCACATAAAACTGCCAAGGCCGCTTCATGGATGTTTGTAACCCAAGACCAAACATCCCTATAGCCAAGCCACCGACATTTTTGCCGTTGTAAGCACTCTCACCTTCGCCCGTAATATACACATAATGATTAATCAAACGATCAATATTAATATTAACAAGATTCACGCTATCACGTGTTTTACTATTTTCACGTTTCGCATCAAAAATGGTTTGGTTACCAACACGAACACGCCAGTCGTTAAACTGTGCCGTTTGGAAAGCGGCGGACGTTTTCTGTTTGCCGAGCTTCGCGGTATCGAACAAGTACAGAGCCTTTAAAGTAAGCGTCATCGCACGCAGATGACCTTCAGGCGCATCCAAATAACCGCCACTTACCCAGGCACCCCAATGCGGTGTAAAGCGATAAATCACACCAACGTTCGGTTCCATAACAAAACCACCACCGGTATCGACTCTGCCACCACCGGCCATGCCAAGGTTAAGCTGTGCGGTAAGAGAGATGAATTGAGTTAAGTCGAAACGATAACCCGTGCCGCCCATAGCGTCCATGTAGCCATTGGGTCCACCTGCAAAGGCGCCTGCTGCTTTAACGAGAGCGTACCAGTGCGGTGTAAAAAAGTGTCCTGCTTCAACACCGATGAGCTTCATCGTGCCGTCTTGCTTGACGCCGCTAATGTTTTTTGTGCCGGACTCTTGGAAGTAAAGTTGCCCAAGCGCAGCGACGTAGTTGTGAGAAAATAACAACTGGTCTTGATGGCTGAACCAATTAAGCTGGCTTGTGCTGCTAACGGTTTTGCCGATATTGAATGGATTGCTAAATAATAAATGACTCGGAATGCTGATATCAAAACCAATTTGAGAGCTACGGAGTTTCTTCCCGTCGGGGAAGGTGATGTAGCTGTAGTGCAGGCCTAAGTTGAAATACTGAAACTGATACATCACGCCCGCAGAAGCACGCAGCATAGAGCCATTCCCCACTTCTGAAGAATGCCCGCCACCGCCACCAGCAAACAGATTGGCGTTTAATAAGATGTGATGCCAAGGCGATGTTTGGAATTGCGTGGTGATACCTAAAGCAAAGAAGCCACCCTGTGATCCGCTGATGGTGCCATAACCGGCCACACCGGCGCTGAAGTTGGATGTCCATTCTGGCAAGAAGTTAATGCCGACCAATCCCATTTGTTTGTGATGCCCTGGCGCTTTCATGTTGTCAAAGCTGAATTGATAATTAATGGGCAGTTGATGCAGTTTAAATTTTTTCGTTGTTTTGGCAAAAGCGACGGTGCTAAGTGATGCAGCGAGCAGGGCGGCAAGTAGGACGCGTTTTTTCATGGGTTCGATCCTTGTGTTCATGATGGAAGGATTGTAGAACTATTTGGTGTTCTTCACAATGGCTTTGGTAATCTGGAGGTGGAAATTCACTTTTGTTGATTTACGCCTCCATATTGAAGGGCTGATATGGAGGTGGAAAATCACTTTTCTCTCTTTACAACTCCGCTTCGCTGGTGCACAATGTGGATACATATTAAATTGATTGAATGGTGTTCTCATGCCGCAGTTTGTAGGGCGAAAACTAGAGCTTCAGCAACTGAAAGCGCTGACGGGCAAAAAGTCCGCTTCTTTTGTCGTGCTTAGAGGCCGTAGGCGTATTGGAAAAAGTCGACTTATTGCAGAATTTGGCAAAAATTTTGAGAAATATTATGCTTTTTCAGGATTGCCGCCTGATCAGGCTACAACGGCAAAGCACCAGATGGAGGAGTTTTCACGGCAATTATCTCGTGAGTTTAAAACAGCAAATGCGCGCTATGACGATTGGAGTGACGCTCTCTGGGCGATGGGAGAACGCGTACAATCAGGAAAGACGCTTATTTTATTTGATGAGATTTCGTGGATGGGCTCTAAAGATCCGACGTTTTTAGGGAAGATAAAAAACTTTTGGGACATGCAGCTTAAACAAAATGACCAGTTAATTTTTGTTGTATGCGGTTCCGCATCAAGTTGGATTGAAAAAAACATTTTAAGTAGCACGGGATTTGTTGGCCGCGTTTCTTTTACGCTGACGTTGAATCCGCTACCGCTCCCTGATTGCGCACAATTCTGGCCAGACAACGTTTCTGGATATGAGAAATTTAAAATGCTTTCTGTTACAGGGGGTATACCAAAATATCTCGAAGAAATTCTCCCACATAAGAGCGCCGAAGAAAATATTAATAGACTGTGCTTTAGTAAAGGTGGTTTCTTGGTCGATGAATTCGAGCAGATTTTCTCAGACCTTTTTATCAGAAATACAGATTATTATAAGCGGATTGTTAAGGTTTTGATAGATGGAGCGAAGGAGCAAAGTGAAATATGTACCCTCCTTGGCGTCGATCATTATGGCCGTATACCCGAATATTTAAGCGAGCTTGAAATGGCAGGGTTTGTTTCAAAAGACTATGCTTGGAATTTAAAGACGGGAGAAGATGGGAAAATAAGAAGGTATCGCTTGTCTGATAACTATCTGCGGTTTTACTTAAAATATATAGAAAAGAATGCGAGCAAAATACAGCGTAATTCCTTTGCATTGAAGTCGATTTCTTCCTTGCCGCAGTGGCAGAGCATGATGGGTTTTCAATTTGAAAATCTGGTGTTGAATAATCGTGTTTATTTACAAGCGCTTCTAGGCGTTAGATTGGAAGATATTGTTTGTGAAAACCCTTATTTTCAGAGAAAAACACGTTTAACGGCGGGTTGCCAGATCGATTATTTGCTTCAAACAAAATTTGGTACCTTGTACGTATGTGAAATTAAATTCTCGAAAAAGGCTATCGGCGTTGATGTGATTCAGGAGGTACAGACAAAAATTGACCGTCTTAAACGGCCTAAGGGCTTTTCATGCCGACCAGTACTGATTCATGTTAATGGTGTTACTGAAGACTTGGTACATAGAGATTATTTTGCAGCGATCGTTGATTTTAGCCAATTACTATTGGATAGACATTATTAGGGGGAGTTAATGAAATTCGGATTTATCGATTTACAAGCACAATACCGCGCCTACAAAACAGAGATTGACCAAGCCATGGCCGAGGTTGTTGATTCCGCCTATTTCATCATGGGCCCTCAAGTAGCAGCGCTAGAGCACGATCTACAAGCTTACACAGGCGCACCTCACGCCATCGGTTGTGCCAATGGGACGGATGCCTTAATGCTGGCGATGATGGCCATCGACATCAAGCCAGGTGATGAAGTGATCACAACGCCGTTTACGTTTATTGCCACGGGTGAAATGATTGCGATTTTGGGCGCTGTACCTGTGTTCGTCGATATCGAGCCAGATACGTTTAACATTGACGCCACTAAGATCGAAGAAAAGATCACGAGCCGCACGAAGGCGATCATCCCCGTCTCGCTTTATGGGCAGCCGGCGGATATGGCGGCGATTAATGCGATTGCAGAAAAACATCAGTTGCATGTTATAGAGGATGCAGCGCAAAGCTTTGGTGCGGAGTATCAAGGAAAGAAATCTTGCAATCTCTCAACATTGGCGACCACCAGCTTTTTCCCGGCCAAGCCTTTGGGTTGTTTTGGTGACGGCGGCGCGGTGTTTACCTCGGACGAGCAATTGGCAGAGAAGATGAAAATACTGCGCGTGCATGGACAGAACAAGCGTTATCATCATCGTTATATTGGGATGAATGGTCGATTGGATACCTTGCAGGCGGCAGTTTTGCAGGTGAAGCTTAAGCATTTCCCTGAAGAAGTTCGCGCTCGTCATGCGCTTGCAGCGCGCTATAATGCGTTGTTTGCTGATATGGATTTGGTGACGCCGGTGGTGAAAGAGGGTCGATCTTCGGTGTATGCGCAGTACACGCTTCGAGTGCAGCAGCGCGATGCGTTTTGTGCGGCGCTTGCTGAAGAGGGGATTCCTACGGCGGTGCATTATCCGATGCCGTTGCATTTGCAGGCTTGTTTTGGTTATTTGAATTATAGTGCCGGTGATTTTCCTGTGGCGGAGCTTGCGGCGAAAGAGGTTGTGAGTTTGCCTATGAGTGCTTTTTTGACGCATGAGCAGCAGGATTGGGTTAAGGCGGCGATTGTGAAGGCGGGTGTTATTGGTTGATGGCTGGCATTCTGGATCCCGCGGTCAAGCCGCGGGATGACAGTATTCAGCCGCGGGATGACAGTTTTCAGTCTGCGGGATGACAGTTTTTAGTGGGGCGCTACAAGTAAAACAAAGTCATACCGCGGCTTGACCGCGGTATCCATACTCAATACCTGCGCATTAACTCCACCACCTCTTTCTCAAGCGTCTTATTCTTAAAATAATGCCAATCATACTCCCGCACAGACAAAATCGCCTGACAGAGTTTCGTGCCCAACGCCTCACAAAGCGGCTCATCATTTTTCAAAGCCGTCATGGCCACCAACGAGTTTTCTGGCAAGCGCCTGATGCCCAACGTTTTCAACGCGCGCTTGTTAAGATTACAGGGATCAAAGTCAATCAGCTCCGGAAGCTCCAATGTCTTCTCAATCCCGTCAAGCCCCGCCGCAATAATCGCGCCCATAGCCAGATAAGGATTACAGGTACCATCGACCGCTTTGATTTCAACGTTTGGATTTTGTGGATCATCGATAAGACGAATAGCAGCTTCGCGATTTTGAAAGCCGACAATTTGATAAGCGCCACTCCACGTGTGCGGCACAAATCGGCGGAAAGAATTCGGTGTTGATGTCGTTAGCGTCATTAGTGCGGGTAGATGATGATAAATACCAGCAACGAATTGGCGAAGCAACGTTTTCAGCCCATACCGTTCGTCATGTTGGAAAAAGAGGGGTTGTCCACGATGCTTCAAGCTCAAATGAAGGTGCGAGCCATTAGCCGCACTGTGTTCAAAAAGCTTAGGCACGAATGTGCCCAAGAGGCCCGCATTCGCAGCAACGGCTTTCACTGTGTCACGCATCATAATTTGTTGATCGCATGCGGCCAGTGGGTCAGTGTGCATAATCGATAGTTCGTGCTGACTCTGTCCTGATTCCGCATGGTAATTTAACGGTTGAATATTTTGCTGAATAAGCGCGTCGGTGAGCTCAGCAAAAAAAGCGTGGTGAATGTCCAACGCTGAAGAGGCGCAGAAAGGGCTTTGATCGGTTAAGGAAAAATCATCGCCACTTTTGTTCAGCAAGCAAAACTCATTTTCAAACGCAGCTTCAAAAGAAAGATGATGCTGTTTGGCCTTGGCAAGCATGCGTTTAAGAAAATACCGGGGACAATAGGCCCAAGGCTCATCTTGATAAAACATATCGCCGATGACGCGCGCATGTCCCGGGGTGTAGGTGAGTGGCACGAAGGTTGTCATATCAGGCAGTAGCTGAATTTCGCCGACAGGCGCTAGACCGCTAGTTGGCACGGTGGTGTCTTGAGCGACGGGTGCGCCTTGAATGGCTTGAGACAGTGGTAGGCCATGTTTGCTGATGTTGTTAATAAAATGATCTTTATGGCTGGCTTTGGCTCGTATAAGCCCCGCGTTATCGCACCATGTTGTCCGAATGTAGTGTAAATCTGGGTTGTCAGCGAGATTGTTTTCTGGTGGTTTTTTGGCCGTATCGGCTTGTCTTTGCCTGAATTTCTTTAACATATCGATGTTTCCTGCGTTTGTTCTGAGAAAGTATAGTTAAAATTTTTACAAATAGTAGTAAAAAGTGCTTTTCTAATGAGTATTTTCATGGTTAATATAGAAGTTGAAAATTCGGTTTCTAAAACAGAAGACAGTGTCAGACATGTTTTACGAATATTCAACAGGATGTGACATTCAAAAGGAGGATCGGTTATGGATCAAACAAGACGCAGTGTGAAAACAGGCGGCATCTGTTTAATCATTTTTTCATTAGCAGTGATCGCGGTCGCTATTATTGCAGACTTTATTTATTTATATCCCGCAGCTCGAGGGCCTAATTTGCATTTGAACATGGACGTTGTTCGGATGACAGGTTTGAGAGATTTTCTAACATATGCTTCAGTGCTACCTTTCTTTTTGGTACCAGGCGCTGTCGGTGTTTACAGCTATCTAAAGGGTGAGGCTCAAGGTACGATGCGAACAGCGATGTATTTTGCCTTATTTGCAGCGTTTGCCTGGGTGTTTGATGCTATGCTTTGGCCAAGCTTGAACTGGTATATCTCTTTAGGATATGCGTTGAGTGCGAAGGGCGCCGTAGGTGCTGACGTGCAATACCTAGTGACAGGTTTGAACTCTTTCATTCATGTCTTTATCGGCATTTATTTTAAAGTGTTCGCGTTGTCACTTTGGATCTGGCTTGTAAGCTGGGTGGGGTTGCGTCATTCAAAGCTTCCTGCTTGGTTGTGCTATTTTGGTATTGTGTTAGCGGTTGTTGCGTGGATTTGTTTGATCATTCGCGTGCTTTTCGGTGATCCTCTGATTATCGAATATGGCGTTAACTTCTATCCTATTGCTGATCTTTGGATCTTCTTCTTGGGCTGCTTTATGTTGGCTCGATTGAAACAGCTTGATTGATCATCGTCAAAGGCTATGTGGGCGATCGTCCACATAGCCTCTTTTTGTACATCCCCCCTTGTTGACTAAGTCTTTTGAGTCTCCGCTCACTTTGAGGTAGAATCCTCGCTGATATCAACCCAACAAGAGCTACACACATTCATGAGTCTTATCCGTCTACGCGACGTCAGCCTGAGTTATGGCCATGCCAGCCTACTCGACAACATCCAATTAGCCATTGAAAAAGGCGAGCGCGTCTGCTTGCTAGGCCGTAATGGGCAAGGCAAGTCGAGCTTATTAAAGATCATCGCACAAGTCATTGAGCCGGATACCGGGGCGCTTGAGTATACACCCGGCCTTCAGATCGCCATGTTGGCCCAAGCCGTCCCCGTCGGTGCCGAGAAGAAAAGCGTTTTTTCCGTGGTGGTGGATGGTTTGGGTGAGGCGGGTCAGTTGATCTTGGCTTATCATGAATTGTTGAATTTGGCACAGCTTGCCCCGGATGATCTATTGGTGAACGAGCGTTTGCACCGTGTGCATGATGCGTTTGATCAAACGTATGGCTGGGGGTTGCAGAATCAAGTCGAGAAAACGATTACTCGTTTGGATTTGGACAGTGATGCGTGTTTTGGTAGTCTCTCAGGTGGTTTAAAGCGTCGGGTTTTATTGGCGCAGGCTTTGGTGAGCCAGCCTGATATTTTATTGCTCGATGAACCGACGAACCATCTGGACGTTGAGTCCATTCAATGGCTAGAACAATTTTTATTACAATATGACGGCACGTTGATTTTCGTAAGCCATGATCGCCGTTTTCTTAAAAACCTAGCGACGCGTATCGTTGAGCTTGATCGAGGGCATATCACCAGTTGCCCCGGCGACTATGCAACCTATTTGAAAAGAAAAGCCGAAGCCTTATCTTCCGAGGGTAAGCAACAATCGAATTTTGATAAAAAATTAGCGCAAGAAGAAGTATGGATTCGCCAAGGCGTCAAAGCGCGACGCACGCGCAATGAAGGGCGCGTTCGCAAATTAGAAGCCATGCGTGAAGAGCGTCAACAACGTCGCGCTTTGATGGGTAAGGCGCATTTAAAAACACAAGAGGCAGCCTCTTCAGGTAAAGTGGTTATCGAGGCAAAAGACATTAGCTATCGCTATGACGAGGCATGGATTATCCGGCATTTTTCAACGGTGATGATGCGAGGCGATAAAATAGGTATCCTTGGTGCCAACGGTTGCGGTAAAACCACGTTGTTAAATTTATTATTAGACCAATTAGAACCAACCGAAGGCAGCGTTCATCACGGAACAAAATTAAAAATAAGTTATTTTGATCAGCTAAGACAGCGGTTAGATGATGACAAAAGCGTGCTGGATAATTTTGCCGAAGGTCAGTCTCACGTTGAAATTAACGGGAAGCCACAGCATGTATTGGGTTATTTAAGCCGCTTTTTATTCAGCCCCGAACAAGCGCGCTCACCCGTGAAAGCGCTTTCCGGTGGTGAGAAAAACCGCTTGCTGCTCGCGAAGTTGTTAGCGGAAAGCATGAATGTTCTTGTGCTTGATGAACCGACCAATGACCTTGATCTGGAAACCCTGGAGATTTTAGAATCCATGCTGGTTGATTACACGGGCACGCTTTTATTGGTAAGCCATGATCGAGATTTTTTAAACAATGTAGTGACGAGCACGTTGGTGTTTGAAGGCCAAAATAACATCGGTGAATACGTGGGTGGTTATGACGACTGGGTACGCCAACGACCGAAGCCAGCAAAGAAAGAAAGCGTAGCTGCAAAACCCAAAGAAAAACAACCGCAACCAGCCCCCGCGGTTAAAAAAATATCCTACCAAGAACAAAAAGAATTAAAAACACTGCCGAAAAAAATAGAGCAATTGGAGAAGGCGATTCAAAAGCTTCATGACGCTATGGGGGAGCCGGAATACTATCAGCAGGATCAGGCGAAGATTCGGGAGCATGGTCAGGTGTTGGCGGAAAAAGAGGCTGCGTTAGATAAGGCGTATCAGCGGTGGGAGTTGTTGGATGGGTTGTAAATATTGAAAGACATCGGATGTAAAAACGAGAACAATCCATTTATTATCAACAAGATAGAAGAGTTTGCGTTATAGGGCTGATTATAGCTAGCCCTATAACACAAAGGGGTTGCGCTGTTTTGAGGTGTAGCTTAGGTCTTCTGGTATTGGGTATTTTTTTTGTTGGTTGTTGGTTGTTGGTCTTCCGTGGAAGGCTGAAAGAGTGAAGACGTATTTGTAGCAGACGGTGTTTTTTTAACGAATAGGAAAAAGGCGTATAGATCGACTAGGCCACACTCATATGCCAGCTCTGCGTGAGTTGTAAACTTTTCGCCGCCGTATCTGGAGGTGGATTTAGGATTGTTTATGTAGGGGAGAAGCAGTTCCCATGCCGTCTTGATTTTCTTTACGTTTCTCAGGCTATCTAAGTTAGAAAATAAAGTTATTGCTCGATTCCTGCCTAAAGTCATTTTGAGATCGTCACGTGAAATTTGAGCATTCTTTTTTTTTGGCTTCTTATTCCAGGTATCTATTTCGCCTAGCACGTAGTTTAAGCCAGGTAAGCCTTGCTTTGTCACTTTGTTAAGAAGTCGGCCTCTTAAATTTTCGATCTGGTTAGTTCTTTTATCTTTTAATGGCATGGCAACTAGCTCTTTCTATATTATTGTAACATTGCCGAAAGCATGCGCCCAAACGCCCCTTTTGTCAATCACTTTGTTGCATTATTTGTACAGGTGTAGTGCGCCAAGCAAGGAAGCTCCTACAACTTAAACCGCTTCAACTTCTTAGGCACAAGCACATTCTTCAAAGTCACATACACAGGCAGCCCATTCTTAAACGGAGGAAACGCTTCACCTGTAATCAACGGCACCAAATAATCACGCGCAGCATCAGTAATATGAAACCCATCTTTCGTAATAAACGAACGCGGTACCATTTTCTCAACATTGGCGATTTGATCCAAAGGCGCCTCGCCGATGGTCCAGGCGAACCGTTTGCCTGGTTTGCGAACGATGGTGGTCATGACGGCGTTTTTGCCTTGCAGTGCGAGCTGGATGGCTTTTTTGCCGACGGCATAGGATTGGTCTAAGTCGGTTTTTGAAGCGAGGTGGCGTGCTGAGCGTTGTAGGTAGTCAGCGACGGCAAAGTGGTTTTTGAAACCTAGTTCGCGAGTAATCATGGCGGATAATGCCGCACCTGTGCCGCCTAGTTGTTTGTGACCGAAGGCATCCACCACGCCTGCTGATGCCGCGATGAATTCGCCATTTTTATGACGTGTGCCTTCTGAGGCGACGATCGAGCAAAAACCGTATTTTTTAACAGAGCTCTTGACCTTCCTTAAGAATTTGTCTTTGTTGAAGGCAATTTCAGGGAACAAGATAATCTGTGGCCCATCACCTTCCTTCTGAGCGGCAAGACCACCGGCAGCAGCCACCCATCCTGCATGACGCCCCATCACTTCTAAAATAAAGACCTGCGTTGAAGAGCACATAGCGCGCACATCAAAGCTGGCTTCTTTGATCGAGGTTGCCACGTATTTTGCCACAGAGCCAAAGCCAGGGCAGGTGTCTGTGATCGGTAGATCATTGTCCATGGTTTTAGGGATACCGATGCACTGAAGCGGATAACCCATCTTCTCGCCGATTTGAGAGATCTTGAGCGCGGTGTCTTGTGAATCATTCCCGCCATTATAAAAGAAATAACCAATGTTATGCGCTTCAAACACTTGGATTAAACGTTCGTACTCGCGCCGGTTATTTTCCAAGCTTTTTAATTTATAGCGGCAAGAGCCAAAAGCGCCACCCGGGGTGTGCATGAGCGCGGCAATCGATTTTTTGGATTCTTTGCCAGTATCGATCAGTTCTTCGAGCAAGGCGCCACGAATACCGTTCCTGCCGGCGAAGACTTTGCCGATTTTATCTTTGTGTTGTCGAGCCGTTTCGATGAGTCCACAAGCGGTTGCGTTGATAACTGCGGTGACGCCGCCGGATTGCGCGTAGAATGCATTTTTCTTGGACATAAGTGACTCCGTAATAGAATTATCTAAACCAGCATGATAATCTTTCGTTTGATAATTTCAAGTTTTTGATAGGAATGAAGTGAAGATGGTGAGATGGCTTTTGATATTGTTAGGTTTATGTTGCGCGTTACAGGCGCGCGCTGATAGCTCGCAGTTCACGGTGATCCCTTATCGTTACCAAAAAATCTTTCATCAGGCGAACCGCGATGTACGTCGATTGATTCATCGATTGCCTCGTCAGCGATCGCCGCACTATTTAAATCGTCTGGTTCAAGCCTCAGCGCATTATTTGGTCGCGCAGCATATTCCCTACATGTACGTGGGTGCAGAAGGCGAAGGGAGCTGGTGTGGGGCTAAATTGTCGCGACGAGGTTGTTCGCATATTCAGCAAGATTTGGTGTACCGTACCGATAACATGGATTGTTTTACCTTGGTGCAATTCGTGCTGGCCTTGGTGGACGCGCACAGCTTGAGCGCGTTTCAGCAACACATTATTCAGGTTGATTATGGTGCTGCCTCATTGTTTGGGCAGCCGAGTAATGTCGTTGCGTATTATAATCGCAATAACTTCGTGAGCGCGGATTTTAATCCCGTGAATCAACGGCGTGGTTGGATTCGGGATGTAAGCGGGCAGGGTATTTTTAAGCGCTATTTGAAATCGACCAGCGCCGTCATTGACCATCGGCAATGGTTCGCGAAAAAAGCCAAGGCGCAGCAAGTGAAAACGAATGTTCGCGTACTGCGAGCAAGTAACGGCGCACGCATGGTGAAACGATTGCGAGCGCATTACGCCAGTTTCTATAAACCAGAAAACGTAAGTATTACCTACATTCCAAAGCGCGTACTGGTGGTCAAACGACATCGAACGTACGTTGCAAATCCTCAGATGATTAACCAAATACCCGTGCCCTCTATCGTGGAGATCGTAAGAAATGTAAAAAAATGGAAAGACCGAGGCGTGAACATTCAAAAGCTCATAGGTTCAGGCATTAACGTTTCACACGCCGGACTTTTGTACGCAGAACATTTTAAAAACAAACAAATCATAGACCAGCGCATCACCTGTAAAAAACATTGGTTTTCGGGGGTGACATGCCAAGTGACGCCGGTGCGTTGCCAAAAACGCCACGGCTGCAAAGAAATCATGATGCTAGCCGCAACCAACGCCTATCCTTCCCGTTTTCTCTGGTCTGAAAACAAAAAAACACACCACTATTATTGCACCGCGCCCGACAACCTACCCAGACACGCGAAACGATTAACAACATGTAACCGCGTCATGGCTATGCCGTTTGGTGATTACATCACGAGAAAAGAATACGGACAGTTCATTTATTTGAACGCCGCGTCGATTTTGGGGTTTAATGTTGAGAAGATGCTTTAGTGCTATATGCGCATTTTGAAACACATTGCGCCCTAATATGCTCTGCAAGTTAGGTTAAACCTAACCTACAGAGCATATCACGCAAAATAGCGTCTATTTAGGTATTTGCCACGTAGCTGTTATTTCTAATGAGACGTCCGTGGAGCGCCTTTCAGAAAGACTTGTCTCACATAGCCTGATTTGCCATAATCCCTACATCTTTTCAATAAGGAATAACACGTGAAAATCCATATTTTAGGTATCTGCGGCACCTTCATGGCTGGCATTGCGAGCTTGGCCAAAGCGCTGGGGCATGAGGTGACAGGGTCGGATAGCCATGTGTATCCGCCCATGAGCTTGCAGTTAGGGGCGCAAGGGATGACGTTGCTTTCAGGTTATGCGCCGGAGAATTTGAGCAGTAAGCCTGATTTGGTCATTATTGGCAATGCGATCACACGGGGTAATGCCGAGCTAGAGGCTGTTTTGAATCTGGGGCTGCCTTACACCTCGGGTGCGCAATGGTTGGCGGATAATGTGCTTCAGGGGCGTCATGTTTTGGCGGTTGCGGGAACGCATGGCAAAACGACGACAGCAAGTATGTTGGCTTGGATTTTACAAGAAGCAGGGCAGGCGCCTGGTTTTTTAATTGGTGGTGTGCCGGAGAATTTTTCAGTGTCTGCGAGCTTGGGTGATTCGCGCTATTTTGTGATTGAGGCGGATGAATACGACACAGCGTTTTTTGATAAGCGTTCGAAGTTCGTTCACTACCGACCCAACACATTGGTTTTAAATAATCTGGAATTCGATCACGCGGATATTTTTGCGAATCTCGATGAAATTAAAAAACAATTCCATCACCTCGTCCGAACCATCCCCTCGCAAGGATCGATTGTGAGTAATGCAGAGGAACAACATTTGAAATCCGTGTTAGCCGCCGGTGTCTGGACGCCTGTCGATTATTTTAATGATCAACAGGGTTGGCATGCCCGTCTATTAGCATCGGACGGCAGTGCATTTGAAGTCTATCAAGGCAAGCAATGTTGCGGTCAGCTAGATTGGCCGTTAATAGGCAAACATAATGTGAGTAACGCACTAGCAGCCATTGCCGCAGCACATCACATAGGCATCACACCAGAACAATCCATCCAAGCGTTGCACGAGTTTAAAAGCATTAAACGAAGAATGGAGCTCAAGCTCACCGTCAACGACATTCAGGTCTACGACGATTTTGCACACCATCCTACAGCGATCAAAACAACCGTCACCTCACTCAAGCAACACGTCGGCAAAGCACGTGTCCTAGCAGTAGTCGAGCTAGGCTCATATACCATGCGGAGCGGTTATCATTCGCAAAAAACATTACTTGATGCGCTACAAGACGCTGACGATATTTTTCTAAAACAAGCCGGCGAACAAAACACCGAACAATGCCACGACAAACACTACTATAAAGACACCACGACACTGGTAGCAGCGCTTGCCACAAAAGCAAAGCCGGGTGACCATGTATTGGTGATGAGCAATACCGGTTTCGATGCTATCTTTACACAATTAGAACACGCCATGGAGAAAGACAATGGATGATGCTTTGATGTTTACGGGACGAGCGGCTTGGGTGGGGTTGGCGGCTTATGGGTTGTTGGTTGTTTTGATGGTTTTGGTGTTTGTGTAAGTTTGGCTGTTATGCGAAACGCCGCAGCACTAGCTTGGCTGCGGAATTGAGCGGTTTTAGGTTAGCTGGTGCACTGAGTTGTGATTTGTTGTTTTTTTGTGTCCAGATCCGGTGCTGTGCCACCGTCGGGCGTACTCATATCAGATTGAGAAGATTGAGCATAAATCTGACCTTTTTGTGTGTGGCCCATGGCTTTGTCTAGTGCGGTAAGGCTAAGGGTGCAGCCAGATTGAAACATTTGATTTCTGGAGAGCTTATTGAAAACTACGTTTTGAGGATCTTCATCTAAAAAACAACGAATATTGTAGACAAGTCCATCCATACTTTTACATTGCTTGAGAGCGTTTATGTTTCTTCTGAAGTAAGTGTTCAAGGAAACTATAAAAGCTAGCTTTCCTTGTTTTGAGTTGAGATTTTTGTATAGGCTTGTATTGTCGGTCGGGTTAAGAGAGGGGATGAAGCTATGTTCATCAGTCGCAATGTCGCGTGTTCCATTCAGGTAGCTATCATGAATTCGCTCAGCCAGTTGTTTCTTTTTAATGCCTTGAGTGATGGTTTGTTCTGAGGCATAGAGTGGCATTACCTCGCGGATTGATATTAACTGTGATTGACACTTGTGTAATAGTGTTTTCGACGGTTGTTTCTCCATGGCTGTTTCCAGGAGTGTTGCTGCTTTATGGTAGATACCCATTGCTTTATAGGTCCGCGCAAGCTGGAAGTCAGCTTCTGCTGAATGATAGGTCTTGCTTATTTTTTCGTGAGTAGTTATTAGATCCTTGCGCAGCTTCTTATTTTTAAAGCAAAAGTTTCGATAAAGATTGAAGCATTGAATGTCATCATCGGATTTGAGTGGATTGAGAGTTAACTGTGAGAGCAGCCCATTGGCGCATTTATAATAAAATTGCGAAATATCTACAGGGTTGTTGGTATCTCTTATGCCAAATTGAAGTGCCAGATAAATAAATTTGTTGCGCGAAAGAGGGCAAAGGGTTGTTGCTTCTTCTTGTGATGTGAAGGATTTTAAAATCGGCGCATAGGTTCGAGTAAAGTGCAGTAATTGGTTGAGCGATGCGTCACGAATGATTGATATTAAGTTATATTCAAGGTGCTTTTTTAGCCTTTTCGTTTGTGTAAGGCCGGCAATGTGAGCAGGTTTTATTTGTGGAGATAAGAAGATTTTTTTAATATGGGCTAGAGTAGAGGTTGATTCCCAGGGGTTCCTGTGAGAGTAGCTTAATGGTAGGGCGTTGAAAAGGTGGCCGCTCGCGGCGAGCTCGCCCAATGCTTCATGTTTTTCGAATAATGCAATGGTTTCTGGGAGACTTCTTGCGTAAGAAACCCGGCCGTTGATAAATCCGGTCTCCCATAGTGTAATGGATTTCTCGATTTTCACTTCTTTTTTAAGGGATGTTGTGGAAAATATTTCTTGAATCTTATAAAAAGGAGAGTTCTTTAGTTGTTTTATTTTCTCTTGTTCCAATCTTTTTTTGCGTTGTATCTTATATGTTTCCATTGCGCCTTTGTTCGCTATCTTCTCTTTTCTCCGTCGTTCTTCGCTCGCCTCTGCTGCTTTTTCTTTGGCTTGCTTATCTCTAAACGTTGTAATGATCGTGAGTGCGGTCTTGTCGGTTTGTCTCGCTGCGTGAGAGTAGGGTGATAGTAAGAGGCTATTTGTCTGAAGAGTATGCAGGTACTTGTCGGCGCCATTTTCAAGCAAGAAACGTAGCACCTTTTGGTTTTGAGCCTTTTTTTCTGAGTTTTTTGAACTTGTTTGGGGTAGGCAGTTGTTGATCGCATAATCCAGATTTGTGCGGCCATCATGATCCGGGGTGTGTGTTTGGGCAAGTTTAGGTATGAGCCGTAGCAGCTTGAGCGCCAAAGACTGATGATGAGTTGTTGTGGTGTAGCGCGAGATGCGCTCGCCGTATGAATCCCAGCCGAAGTCGTCAAATTCTTTAGTGATCCATTCTTTATACATTGGGCGTTGCAGGAGAGCTGCAAAAGCAGTAGAGATACTTTGTGGTATGTGGCCTTGATGGGCGGTGCATTTTTCTATGCATTTAATGAGGGTGTCTGTGTATTCAATAAGGCTATTTGTTTTATCCTGTTGCATGACGGCCAATTCCAGTATCTGACCAAGGCTAGCGAGTGAGATCGTTTGTATATTTGTTTGGGCTATATCGATTAAAGAGGGCAAGTACAGATCAGCGCTGTTGGAGGCTTTCGAGCTTGTCATTCTGTCGATATACTGCCTGATCAAATCGTCAACGGTATTTGTGTCTTTCATTGTTGCTACCTTTATTGTTAGTTCATAGGGGGGGCTTGTTATTTTATGTTTTAGCGCCCAGCATCTTCTTGATACAATCCACGCGAAGTGTACGTTAGTGTGTAGAAGGTGTCAATATTTAACCGTATTTTCTCTGGGGGGCTAGAGCTGGCGCTAGGCCTAACAAGAAGAATACCGCTCCCGCCGATTAAACGCATGCGTCAACGTATTAGGATCCATATAAACCAACTCTCCACCCAGCGGCACGCCATGAGCAATGCGGCTTGTGGGGATGTTCAGCCGTTTGGCCATTTCTGAGATGTAATGAGCGGTGGCTTCGCCTTCGATGGTGGTGTTGGTGGCTAGGATGATTTCTTGGATGTTGCCTTGTTTGCATTGGGCGTGTAGCAGCGGCAAGCCTAGGTTGTCGGGGCCAATGCCGTCGATGGGTGATAGGTGTCCCATGAGGACGAAATAGTGTCCGCGGAAGAGGTGGGCTTGTTCAAGTGTGGCGACATCGGCGGGGGTTTCGACGATGCAGATGCTGGTGGGGTCGCGTTTGGGGTCGCTGCAGATGCCGCATTTTGCGGTTTCGCTGAAGTTGCGGCATTGTTCGCAATGCTGAATATTCTCCAGCGCTTTGGTGAGGGTTTGGGCTAGCTGTAGGCCTTTCGTGCGTCCTCGTTCTAATAAGTGGAATGCCATGCGTTGTGCGCTTTTGGGGCCAACGCCCGGTAGGCAGCGTAATGCGTCGATAAACGCTTCAAGCAGGGGGCTGTATTTCATGACGAGGTTCCGGTTTCAAGCTGTTGATGGTATGAGTTTAGCAATGATACACCACAAAAAAAAGCAGGCTCTGGAGCCTGCTTTTGAATGCGATAACGAATTATTCGTCGTCGTCTTCTTTTTCTGCTTCGATAGGTTCGTCAAAGCCTTCAGGCAATTGCATGTCTTTCGCAATTTCCATCATTTCGTTCTTCGTGGTTTCTTCAATTTTCTGTGAAGCGTCATTAATCGCTGCGGCGACCAAGTCTTCAAGCATTTCTTCGTCATCGTCCATCAATGTTGGCGAGATCTCAACGCGTTCAGCGTTATGAGTACCATTCATGATGACCTTAACTAAGCCGCCACCTGCTTCGCCGGTGACTTTGATTGCAGCAATCTTAGATTGAATGTCCTTCATCTGTTCCTGCATTTCTTTTGCTTTTTCCATCAGTTGGTTAAAATCGGGTTGTTCAGCCATGTTGTTATCCTCGTTGGTTGTTTTAAAATGTGGATGAAGTATAGCAGAAAATTGGGAAATCGGCATTGTTTGTTGATATTCAGGCCGCGCTTTTTTTTATCAAGACTGAAGTTATAACAAGTTCTTTGCAGTTATACGTTAATTGACGTATAACTGGTTATAACTGGTTATAACTGGTTATAAGTGGCTATAACTACATATAACTATGTATAACTTGTTATAACTAGATATAAGTGAATATAGTGGAGTCGGTATGGATCACATCAATAACCCTTTTTGCCCCGGTGCGGGCTCTCCTCCTCCTGAGTTAGCAGGCAGAGAGAGCATTTTGGAGCAGGCGCGAACGCTGCTTGGACGCGTGCGTCACGGGCGCCCAGAAAAAAGTCTGCTTTTAACCGGGTTGAGAGGGGTCGGAAAAACGGTGCTCTTGAATGAAATAGAGCGACTTGCACGCTGTGATGGTTATAGTACCGTCCTTGTGGAGGCGCATGATGGCAAATCATTGGCGGCTTTGTTAGCGCCCTACTTACGTGGGTTACTCTTCGATCTTGATCGCATTGCTGGGGTAGGAGATAAGGTGAAGCGAGCATTAGCTGTGCTTAAAAGCTTTGTTGGCGCCCTGCATTTTAAAGTGGGTGAGATTGAAATTGGTGTCGATTTTGAGCCGGAAGTAGGTTCGGCGGATAGCGGTGATTTGGAAATTGATTTATCTAATTTATTTACGGCCGTTGCTGAAGCAGCCGAAGAGCGCGGGGTTGCTGTTGCTATTTTGATTGATGAAATTCAGTATTTTAGCGCATCAGAATTAGGCGCCTTAATTATGGCGATGCACAAAATGCAGCAACGCGTACTTCCTTTGGTGTTGATTGGTGCTGGCTTGCCTATTTTGCCGGGGTTGGCGGGTAATTCAAAATCCTATGCGGAGCGATTGTTTAATTTTCCTATGATTGGCGCGCTTTCTGAAGAGGATGTGGTAAAGGCGCTTCAAGAACCTGTTCAAGCGGCTGGCGTGCATTTTGAGAAGAAGGCGCTGGACGAAATTTATCATTTAACCAAAGGTTATCCTTACTTTGTACAAGAGTGGGGATATCAGGCTTGGAATCATGCGACGGTTTCGCCCATTGATTTTCATGTCGTCAACGAGGCGAGTAGCATCGTCTTGAAGCGGCTCGATGAGAACTTTTTCCGTGTGCGTTTTAACCGGGTCACCGCACGAGAAAAGACGTATCTTCGTGCTATGGCGGAGCTTGGCGCAGGACCCTATCGAACGAGCGATATTGCTAATCAGCTTGGAGAAGCAAGCAATAGGTTGGGCCCCGTACGCGCTAACTTAATCAAGAAAGGCATGATTTATAGTCCGGTTTATGGCTACATGGTTTTTACTGTCCCTTTGTTTGATGAGTTTATGCGGCGCGTTATGCCAAACATCGCGTCCTAGGTAAAAAAGTGAGAGGTGTATAGGTTGATAATTACTTGGGCTACTGATACCGTATCCCGAAGAGACTTTAATGAAGGTGAGGCGCGTGCCAAGACGGTTTTTTAAAAAATTAATGCCTGATGCCAAGAAAATTACCGAGAACAAGGTGTTGCGGCTGTTTGGGCCTGTGATTCTTGAGCCGCAGTTGTGGCATTTGCATCGACGTAATGTGGCGAAAGCCTTTTCGATCGGCCTGTTTTGCGCGTTTTTGCCGTTACCGACACAAATGCTGTTGGCGGCGTTTTTGGCTATTTTCCTTCGTGCTAATTTGCCGCTTTCAGTGGCGGTGGTTTGGGTTTCTAACCCATTCACCATTCCGCCCATGTTTTATTTTGCTTATAAAGTCGGCGCGTGGATTCTCGGCATACCCGTGCGAGAGCTGCATTTTGTGTTGTCGTGGCAATGGCTAGCTCATGAGATCGCTGTGCTTTGGAAGCCGTTACTTTTGGGGTCGGTGATTTGCGGTGCGGTGTTGGCTGTGTTGGGCAATATCGCCGTGCGCCTTCTATGGCGCTGGTGGGTCTCGGCGCATTGGCGTCGTCGACGGGCTAAGCGTTTGGCTCGATAGAGATGTGAGAGGTTTGCATGGATACCGCGGTCAAGCCGCGGTATGACATTGACAAGAGTGCGGCATTTGAAAAAAACCGTCATCCTGTGGCTTGATCTCAATGATTGGTAGCCCTTTTGTTTTCAGTGTTAAGATTAATCTTTCGATGCAACGCACTTACCGTTTATACATTCAGCGTCCCCCAGACACATGTCCAAAACGCAATCACCAAATTTCCAGTCAGCAGTAGGATGTTGAGATGTAGGTTGTTGAGATATATTTAATGGTTCCGCCGCCGCTGAAATCGGGATCATCCCTAAGACACTACCAGCAAAAATCAAAGCTATTAAACATTTCATGACGTATCTCCTTTTGTGGTTTCGTCGTAGATAATAATAGCTCAATTTTCAACAATTGCTCAGAAATAACCTGTTTATTCCCGATTTTTGATAGCATCCATCCTATAAAGCGTTGCCAGTACAGACGGCAAGCCGCTATGGGCTTGCCCTGCTCGAAAAGCTGAAGTAGCTTGGTCCGCGTTTGGTTCGTTCTCGTTTTGATCCTTATCAGGCATAAAAGGATAGCCCAGAAACTCTAAGCCCTTTTTGGTTCGTTTTTGTGTTTTTTGAGAAATCCAGTGCGATGGCTATGTATAACTCAGTGCGTCACTCTCTCGCCTCAACAGACTCCGTATGCAAGGTCGCATCAAACGTTGAGATGATATTCTTAACACGAGGGTCGCTTTTCAGCGCAGCTACGGCTTGATCTTTCTTCTCTTTCTTTCCCTGGGCAAGTAACTCTGCCGGTGTTTGCTGGTCACTTTGACCAATGGTGATCGTGAGCTTCATGCTTTTATCAAAATATAGCGAGAGGGCCTCTTCCAGTCGAGGTTTCAAACGATCGCTGTACATCGCGGCATGGCTTTGATTGAGTATCAGGGCGATTTTATTGTCTTCGAGTGATTGTAGGGTGCAGTTGTCGATGAGTAGCTGCGTCATACCGCTTAGTTTTAATTGTGACGCGATGGTCGGCCAGTCGCCGTTGTGGCTTGGCGGAGGCGTTTTTGGGGTGGTTGTAGGTGCGGGTTGTTTGGGTGTTTGGTTTTCCGTAGGCGCTGCCGGTTTTTGTGGTTTGGCCGGGGTGGCGGTTTGTTGTGGCGTTGAGACCTCGGCAGGCTGGAAGCTCAGCATTCTCAGCATAAGCATCTCAAAACCCATTTGTGCATCAGGCGCTAGCGGCAAATCTTTTTTACCCGTCAGAGCGATTTGATAATAGAGCTGTACGTCTTCTTGGCTTAGACGAGAAGCTAAATTTTTAATGCTGGCTTGATTCATCAGGTGTGGATTGATGGCTTCAGGGACGTGTTGTACGATCGCTACTTGATGTAATGTGCTGAGCAATTCTTCCAGGACGTTCGCGAAATCTACGGAACTTTCCGCGAGGTGTTTGATATGTGCCAAAACCGCTAAGCCATTATGATCGATCAATGCATCAAGCAAAGGCGTGACGGCATCTTGTTCAATCGTGCCGAGCATTTGTGTGATTTCAGCGGTTTTGATGTTGCCTTGTCCATAGGCAATGGCTTGGTCTAGCAAGCTTAACGCATCGCGCATGCTGCCATTGGCCGCACGAGCAATGTGCAGCAAAGCAGCGGGTTCAAAGCTAATGGTTTCTTCGTTTAAGACAAACGATAAGTAGTCCTGAATGCGCTCAATGGGCAGGTTTTTCAAATGAAATTGCAAACAACGCGATAGCACCGTCACCGGTAATTTTTGAGGATCCGTGGTGGCCAGCAAAAACTTTACATGAGGAGGTGGTTCTTCTAAGGTTTTTAAAAGCGCATTGAAGCTGTGTCCTGATAACATGTGGACTTCATCGATTAGATAAATCTTAAATCGGCCACGGGTGGGGGCGTATTGAACATTATCGAGTAATTCACGCGTGTCTTCCACCTTGGTACGCGATGCGGCATCGACTTCAATTAGATCAATAAAATGCCCCGCATCAATTTCCGTACACGCGCTGCATTTGCCGCAAGGTGTAGAGGTAATGCCTTTTTCGCAGTTCAGCGCTTTAGCAATAATACGAGCAATCGTTGTTTTACCCACGCCTCGCGTGCCGGTGAAAAGATAAGCATGATGCAGACGATTTTGATCCAAGGCGTTTTTAAGTGCACGCAAGACGTGCTCTTGTCCGGCAAGGGTTTCAAAGTTTTTTGGACGCCACTTTCGGGCGAGGACTTGGTAGCTCATGATAGTTCGTTGCAAAGCGATAGGTACATGAGGGCACTTTAGTGAAGAGGGTGGGGGATGTCAAGGATGGGCAAATGTAGTGAAGAGGTTGATATTTAATCTTTCATTGCTTCGTTGTGCGCTTTTTGTTACCATTGCCTATCTTGATAATAATAAAAAGGACGGAGATATGCCTTGCATAACAACAGCAAAGATCATGGCTTGTTTAAAGAAAATGGACTGTTCAGGCTGTTTGTCTAGGCGCGGGCAAAGCTCAAGAGTGAGTAATTATAGCGCAGCATCTTCTCAGCAATATCTCAATAACTTGGATTTTTTTGATTCAGGCTATAAGGACCTTGGTAGATATATCATTAAGAACTTCGATAATAAGGATTATATTTCCCTTAAAGCTAAAAGCTACGAGCCTGCCAGGGGATGGAAAATACATATATCGATAGATGATACAAAAAAAACAAACTTGGAAAAAGCTTGGAATAGTATTGTTTATCTTTGTGCAAAGCACGACATAAAGTTGATGAAAATGATTACTACAACGCATGATATAACGACACATCGGCGTGCTCCCGAGGGATCTGGACGGCAATTTACGCTTTATGTGCCGGTGAGTGAGGAAGATAATCAAGGGTACTGGCAAAAATTGTTACAGGAAATCGAAGATGCTTTGTATAATGCGGATATTCCCGTGGGCTATGCTTCTTCAGTGACGAAGAAGCTCTCTGGTTATTTGAGTTACAGAAATGATTTGGCTGCAGACGGTAAATCTTATCGTGCGATTTATATGGCGCAGGGTTACAATGATTTTGGCTACGAGGATCCACTGAAAAATGTCAAGATTCGTGGGCAAAGTGTTTCTAAGGCGGATATGAAAAAGTCAGGCTCCAGTAAAGGTGTAGCGCAGCGAGTTAATGATGACCAGCAAGATATGGTTTTAAATAACGTCATTTCGCCACAATCAAGTTGTTCGAGAGATAGCTCGAGTATGTTTTCTGTTTCGTCAAGTTCAGCACACGGTGTGGGCGCCATATCTCCGACCACAAAGATGAAGTTGAAGCTTCCGTTAGATGAATTGGGTCTTGAGAGTAAAGCCAGACAAGTTAATTGATACAAAAGGAGTGAAAGATAATGGGCGTTTTTTTTGGTGCTAAGGGTGGTTATTTTAGGTTAAAATCCAGGGAAAATGAGACAAAGATCGTTCATTTAATACGAAAAATCAGCTTTTCTGACAAGAAAATAATAGCCTATTCTGCCCGCGGTAAGGGAGAAGACTTGGAGTCGATTTTGCGTTCTTCTGAGGAGTTACAAGATATATTGCGTGCCAACCTCTTGGTTCGAAAAAGTAAGGATATTATTTTTCTTTCTATGGCGACGCTGGCTGATCAATTGAGAGTGCTTGATGAGTTGAAGGGTTTTTGTGCAGAGAAAACGCATAAACAAGCGTGCGAGGAACTTCAAAAGAAAATGAAAAAATTGAAGGTATATGTGCGAAAGCTTCAATTCATTCAAGACGAAAAGGGCACCAGTTGGTCGGCGAAAATTTTTCCTGCCAGTAATAGTAAGGAAAGCTTTGCCGCTTTTGTCGCACTATGTAAGTACCGTCTTGTTGAGTCGTGTGAATATTCTGGCTTTGGAACATTGGAGAATAAAACAGATCATTTGCTTTTTGTTTCTCGCACTATGTCTCGAGAGAAGCTCAAGCAGAAAATCGAAGTTTTTTATAATCTCGCTTCGGAGGATAAAAAAAATCATCAAAACTACGGGTCGTTTTACGGCATTGTTCCAGATAAAACTGTACAAACTAACGGCAGCTCGAGGGTGGTTAATGACTTTGTTTGAGTCGGAGTATTTTATCTAGTTGTTAAATAAAAACGCTTAGCCCAGGGATGATTCAGGAGGTTTAGGCGGCCATCAGCCACACCATTGCACATGCGTCTATCACTACCGTTGCTTCCTTCCGGATCTGGCGGAGTTCGCGATATAGCATTGCACGGGGACCAACGGCCATAAAGAGTCGCTATTCTATCCGTAACGGAATGGGATTGCACGTGGATTTTATGTTTTTTTGTTACCCGCAACATCTGCTTCAAGATTGCACAATAAAGCGTAGTACATCTTTTCTAGCTGTTCAATATCCTCAATGGCGACGCATTCATCGACTTGGTGAATGCTATGATTACAGACGCCCAGTTCAATGACTTCGGCGCCTGTGGGGGCGATGAATCGTCCATCGGAGGTGCCGCCGGTGGTGGATAGTTCGGCTTCTTGGCCGGTGACGGTGAGTGTGGCGGCTTTGGCGGCATCGAGTAGTTTGCCGTTGTTGGTGAGAAACGGTTTGCCTGAGACGCGCCAATCTAGGCGGTATTTGATTTTGTGTTTGTCTAGCACGGCTTCTGCGACTTGTTGAATGTGCTCGGCGGTGGTGGCGGTGGAGTAGCGCAGATTGAACATGACGTCCATTTCCCCGGGGACGACATTGTCAGCGCCCACGCCTGCATGCAGGTTGGAGACTTGCATGGTGGTGGGGGGGAAGTGTGGGTTGGGTTTGAAGTCCCAGTTTTGTTGTGCTAATTCATCCAGTGCTTTGAAGCTTTGGTGGATGGGGTTTTTGGCGGGATCCATGTAGGCGATATGGCCTTGTGTGCCAAAGATTCTCAAGAAACCGTGCAAGGAGCCGCGTCGGCCGACCTTAATGATATCCCCAGCTTTTTTTCGACTGCTCGGCTCGCCCACCAGGCACCATGTGATTCTTTCATTGCGATGCGTTAAATAGTTGATGAGTTTTTTGGTGCCGTTGATGGCTTGTGCTTCTTCATCGCTGGTGATCATAAAGGCGATTGAGAAAGCGGGTTTGGGGTGGTCTTTCAAAAAACGCTGACAGGCAGACAACATGGCGGCAATCCCTGTCTTCATATCGGCAGCACCACGACCGTATAAGAAGTCGTCGCGAATTTCGGGTTTAAAGGGATCACTCGTCCACTCATCTACAGGGCCAGGAGGAACAACATCGGTGTGTCCAAGAAAAACAAATAGCGGATTGTTGTCACCGTAGCGCGCCCAAAGATTTTTGACATCGGCAAAGGGGATGTGTTCTACCGTGAAATCCATCGCTTCGAGTTTTTCCGCGATGAGCGGCTGACAGCCAGCGTCTTCCGGTGTGATCGATTGACGTTGAATGAGGTTTTTGCATAAATCAATGAGAGTGCTCATAGTCCAAGTATCCTTAAGCTTCGCGTAACAATTCGTTTAAGCTGACTTTGCTCCGTGTTTTTTCATCAACACGTTTCACAATCACCGCGCAATTCAACGAGCAGTTGCCCGTCTTGCTCGGCATACTGCCAGCGACCACCACAGAGCCTGCCGGCACGCGCCCATAAGTGACGGTATCATGTTCGCGGTCATAAATCTTGGTGCTTTGCCCGATAAAAACGCCCATGGAGATCACTGCGTTTTCTTCCACAATTACGCCTTCGACGATTTCAGAGCGTGCACCGATAAAGACGTTGTCTTCAATGATGGTGGGGTTTGCTTGCGCCGGTTCTAAGACGCCGCCGATACCAGCGCCACCGGAGATATGAACGTTTTTCCCGATTTGAGCGCAGCAACCCACTGTTGCCCAAGTGTCAATCATGGTGCCTGTGTCAACATAGGCGCCAAGGTTAACAAAGCTCGGCATGATGATGCACTGCGGCGCAATGAAGGCGCCATAGCGCACACAAGCGGGTGGCACAATGCGTACGCCTTCTTCGTGGAAGGATTGGTGCGTAGCATCTTGGTATTTCAACGGCACTTTGTCATAAAACTTACTGTACCCTTCTTCAAAGATCTGGTTTTCAGTGATACGAAACGAAAGCATAACAGCTTTTTTCAGCCATTGATTAACATACCAATTACCATCAATTTTTTCAGCAACGCGCGCTTCACCGCGGTCTAGCATTTTCAGTGCGGCGTGAACGGCACCTTTGAGTTTATTGTCGGCTGTATGTGGTGATAACTGCGCTCGATTGTCGAAGGCGGTTTCAATGACTTCTCTTAGTTTTTGCATGATGAGTTGCTCCTGAGTTGGCGTGCTCGTAATGTTGACGCAGTAATTGACTTAATTGAAAAAGCGACATGGCGTAATTGGTGCTGTTGTTATAGTTTTCTAAAACAAAGAAATTGTGAAAAGCAATCCAGTGGCTGATCGTGTGATTTTTTTCTTGCAGTGTAATGAGTGTCACAATGTCGCTGGGATGGCTATTGCGCACTTTATTTTTTGGGTAGATGTTATGTTGAGCTAATTGTTGCAGCGTCATTTTTATTTTTTTGTTTCGGTGCGATTGAAAGAAGGCTTGTGCTTTTTTACCCTTTAATACAGCAGGAACAGCGATAGGCGTTCCTTTTTTCCAGTGATTGATTTGATAAAATTTCGCCACGCTTCCGATGGCGTCCGCCGGACAAGTAATTAAATTTACCGTGCCATTGTGATTAAAGTCAACGCCGTAGGCAGGGATGTTTTCTGGCATAAATTGCGGTTGGCCTATGGCGCCTGCATAAGAGCCATGGATTTTTAAAGGGGAAATATGATTGTTTCTTGTATACAGCAAGTAAGCAGTTAATTGCCTTGCAAAATAGTTATTGCGTTTAGGGTATTGAAAGGCAAGTGTTGCGAGGGCTTTGAAAACAGGGAAAGCGCCTGTTTGTTCGCCGTATCTGCTTTCGACACCAATGGTGGCTAGAATAATTTCTTGCGGCACGCCATAGATTTTTGTGGCTTTATCCAGCCATTTTTTGTTTTTTTGCCAATAAATAACGCCGGGCTTGATTCGCCCAGAATTAATAAAAAAACTACGGTAAAGAAACCACGGTGAAAACGTATGCTGGTGTTTCATGCGGTGAACAATGTTGCCGCTCACGCTATGTGCTCTTGTTTTTTGGATGATATGCACGGTGTTAAACCATTTGACAAGATCCGCGCGTTTAAAATGATGGTGGCGAACCATGTACTGGATGTATTGCTGCACATTGGTTTGTTTCGTGAGAGGTTGCGGCGTTTTTGTCGAGGCAAAAGAAGCGCTGCAAAGCGTGAAGGAAAGCAGGAGAGCAAAAATATATTTCATCATTATTTCATCAACTTTTTATGTCGGTGGATTGACATTAAGATCCCAAAGCCGGCCAACAAGGTCAGCATGGAGGATCCGCCGTAACTAATTAAAGGTAAAGGTAGCCCAACCACGGGCAAAATACCAGTCACCATCCCCATATTAACAAAAACAGAGACAAAAAATAATAAGCCTAAACCGCCGGCCAAAAGTCTCGAAAAGGTATCTTGTGCTTGCGAGGCGATGAATAAACACCGTGCAACAATAAGGAGGTAGATGGTCAGCAATAAGCTGCAACCAATAAAGCCTAGCTCTTCGCCGGAGACCGCGAAAATGAAATCTGTTGCGTGTTCAGGGAGGAAGTGCAAGTGCGATTGAGTGCCATGCATCCAACCTTTACCAAAAATGCCGCCTGAGCCGATGGCGATTTTTGATTGAATGATATGGTAGCCGCTCCCCAGTGGGTCACGTTCTGGGTTGAGGAAGGTGAGGACGCGTTGTTTTTGGTAGGCGTGCATAACGTGCCAGATGAAGGGCGTGGTCACTGCAAAGAGCGCGCCTAATCCAAGAATGAGCCGCCAGCGCATGCCGGCAAATAATAAAATACAAAGGCCGCCCGCTACGATGATAATGGCAGAACCCAGGTCAGGTTCTTTGGCGGTAATCATGGCGGGAATAATAATGATCACGGCGGCAATGCAGAGATCCTTTCCTGTGGGCGGGAGTTCGCGTTTGGCAAAATACCACGCGAGTACCAAAGGAATGGCGAGACGCATTAGATCTGATGGTTGAAAGCGGATGATCCCAAGGTTAATCCAGCGTTGTGCGCCTAGTGAGATATGGCCAATGATTAAAACGGCAAATAAAGCGATTAAGCTAAAGCCATAAAACCAAGGTGCCCAGCGCTCATAGCACCAAGGTGGGATTTGTGCGAGGACCAACATGATGACAGTTGCAAGAAAGACGTGTGCGAGCTGTGAATAAATGATGCTGGTGCTTTGATTGCCTGCGCTGTAAAGAATAAAAAGACCGAAGGTTATGATGAGCGCAATCAGCGTTAATAGAGTTAAGTCCAAGTGCAGCAATTGCAAGAAGGTGCGATATTGCGTCCCGCTTTGCTGCCGTGTGAGCTTTTTCCGCATGCTGTGTGCTAGAGTCATGTGCGCTCCTTGTGTTGTTTGGCTTCCGTGAGAAAATAATAGTCCATTACTTTTCTTGCAATAACGGGCGCAGCTTCAGGGCGATGTTCTACCACAACCGCGACAACCAGCTGAGGATCTTTGACAGGCGCAAAAGCGATGAAAGCAGAGTTGGGCCGTTCGTTTAAAGGCAGGGCGTCGGAATCAACGACGTGGCCATTATCATTGCGCACTTGCGCGGTGCCTGTTTTGGCGGCGACCGTGTAGGGTGTTTTGCCAAAGCGGTGACCGGTGCCGTGGGGGATGACGTTTTCCATGGCGCTGACAATGATGTGCCAGTTTTTGGGGTTTTTCAAAATGACGGGCACGGTTTGTACGGGTTGTTGGAAGATTTTATCGAGGCCGGTAGGTTGCACGGCATTGAGTAAGTAGGGCTTAAAGCGTTTGCCTCGGTTAGCGAGTGTCATGGTCATGCTAGCAAGTTGTAACGGCGTTGTTTGAGAAAAGCCCTGCCCGATGGCGGTGTTGACGGTATCACCGGTGAACCATCGTTCGCCCGTTGCCAGCATTTTGTAGTGAGGTGATGGCACCGTGCCAGCTTTTTCATTGGGTAGATCGACGCCTGTTTTTTTGCCCAATCCAAACGCGTGCAGCATGGTGTCAATGGGTTTGATATGAAGTTTATACGCCAGGTTATAAAAGTAAGTATCACAAGACACGGTGATGGCTCTACGTATGTTGACCCAGCCATGCCCCGTCAGCAGCCAATCATGAAAAACGTGTTTTGTTTTTGGGATGGTGAACCAGCCCGGATCAAAAATCTGGTAATTTGCTGACACAGTGCCGGTATCTAAACCTGCCAAACCAATAATGGGTTTAATGGTGGAGCCAATGGGATACAGTCCGCGCGTTGTCCGGTTGTAAAGCGGTTTGTCGGTATTGTGAATGAGCTTGTTGTAATCTTTGCTGCTGATGCCATTAATAAAATCATTAGGGTTAAAGCTGGGTTCGCTCACCATCGCGAGAATTTGTCCATTGTTAGGTTGAATGACAACAACGGTGCCGCGCATCTTGCCAAGGGCTTGTTCGGTGGCGCGTTGTAATCCGGCGTCGAGGGTTAGATAGAGGTTGATGCCGCTAACGGGGGGAGTAACACTCAGTGTGCGAACAACACGCCCGCTAGAATCGGTTTCAACCCGTTTATAGCCGACGGTGCCATGCAGTTCTTGTTCATAGTATTTCTCGATGCCGGTTTTGCCGATGTCAATGGTGTCGGCGTAGTTGGAGCTATTGACAGAAGCTAAGTCTTTTTCATTCATGCGACCGACATAACCGACGGTATGTGCAAACGCAGTGCCCAATGGGTAATGCCGAATAAGTTCGGCCTTCACAGCAAAGCCTGGGAAGCGGTAGCGGTTGACGGCGAAACTGGCAACTTCTTTTTCGGTGAGCTTGGTTTTAAGCGGGATTTGGTCAAATTGTCGATGTTGTTTGGCGGCACGATGAAAGATGCGCAGTTCCGAGTGGGTGAGCGGAATAATGTTTTGCACTTGTTGCAGTGCTTGTTTGAGCTTGGGTGTTTTGCTGGGCGTTACCATCAAGGTAAATACGGGAATGTTTTGAGCCAATAAAACGCCATTACGGTCATAGATCAAGCCGCGTTTAGGCGGCAGCGGCACAAGCGTGATATCGTTTTTGGTGGATAATGTGGTGTAGTATTCGTGCTTGGTGACCTGCAAGTACCAGAAGCGAAGAAAAAGCAGCAGACTTAAGATGAAGATGATGAGCGCGGCGGCCAAAAGACGTCGATGGAACAGCATGGTTTCTTTCATTCTGTTCTTTAGCGTAAATTTGTTGTTTTGCTTGAATGTGCGCACGGTTCTTTCAGTAAGTGAGATGATTGGTCAGGAGTATAATGGATATGGCGGTGGTAAAGCAAGGTGTGTGCAGGGGCTTGGCAGGGCTCCCGCATTAAAATTTAAACAAACAGCGGCTAGATTTCGTTTTTCTTTGGGTTAATATCATGCTTGTCTTTGCAAATTGGCAAAATTCAAAAGTAGCCTGTATGGAGTGAAACGAAATACAGGTTTCTTGAGCCAAAATATGGGATGATGCTAGCATCTTTCCCCGCATTTCGCTTCGCTTCATGACGGGCTACATGAGGTTTGACGCAATCATGACCATCGCATCCTAAATTGACAGGCAAACTGTATAAGTTCAGGTGGTTTGAGACTCAAGCAGCCACCTCGAGATTAGTTGTTTGAATATACTCCATAGGTGTGAGTCCGTCCAGCGCCCCATGAGGTCGATAGGTGTTATATTTTTCTAAGGCAGC